>Ga0157362_1000445_pt1 | contig 14017 bp, 13 predicted proteins | sample AttlaeALBM3_FD_111480 | JGI IMG/M metagenome (GOLD analysis project Ga0157362, IMG submission 111480) | Fungus gardens microbial communities from leaf cutter ant in Ribeirão Preto, State of São Paulo, Brazil - Atta laevigata ALBM3 | ecosystem: Host-associated > Fungi > Mycelium > Unclassified ... | reverse complement strand
TCCAGGAGATTCCTCAGAGAATTAGATGAGGCTCCTGGAGGGAATAATCTACATTATATACTACAGTGTCTTTGCGTCCCTGCATTGGTAACCAGGGTCTGAACAAGGAAAGTGCGTTGGGTGACAATGGAGTGTTCTTGGAATAATGGGAGTAAGACCCAATATTATATAGTAATATTGGATCGGCTACAGGGTCGCTCTGGAGGACTAGAATGGGCTCCAGAGTTGTGGATTGGGGGTCCCCTTACATTTACCCCCCCTCCAAGGTTGCTGCGCCTCGAAGCAATGGTTCCAGACTTGAAAAGAGTGTCAAAGTCTGTCCGGCAGATATGTCTTGGGGCAGCTGGGTGCTTTCGGTAATATTCCGTGACGAGGTCTGGCACCTTGACATTGGAGGCTGCCTCCCAAGAGTTGTGCTCTCTGCTGAAACCTTTCCACTTAATCAGGAACTGGAACCTCCTCTGGTGCCAGCGACTATCCAATACCTCTTCCACCTCCCACTCTGGTTTTCCGTTGATGACAATAGGTGGCGGCGGGGCTCGTGGCTTCCTTCCTGGTATCAGATCGTCCGGAGCAGCGGACAACTTGACCACGTTGAACACCGGGTGCAACTGTCTCAATCCATAGGGCAACTTGAGTCGGTAGACTAACGGCCCTACTTGGCGTTCAATTTCAAAGGGTCCCAGTCTGCGATGTGACAACTTTGGAGACGGACGTGTTGTTTTGATATCCGATGTGTTTAGGTACACCTGGTCTTCTGGTTTGAATACGGGGGCCGGAGACCTTCTTCGATTGTAGTACCTCGTTATGTCTTCCTGTACTTTACGGATCACGGACTTGGCTTCCTCGGTGGCAGACTCCATTCTCTTGGTGAATTTGTTGACCGTCTCCAGGTTAGAAGGGTCCTGTCTCAGCTCGAAACCCATGCGGGGGATTCGTCCCATATCCAGTAGGAACGGAGGTTGTTGCGTCGCAGAGTGAACATGGTTATTGTGCTGAAACTCTGCGATGGGTAAGAGGTCGTACCAGTCGTTCTGCTGTTCGTTGACGAATAGGCAGAGGAACTGGTCAAGCTCTTGGTTGACACATTCTGTTTGTCCGTCCATCTGGGGGTGCCAAGCTGTAGAGGAGGATATTCATACACCTAGTAGCCTGTACAGTTCCTTGGTGAACAAAGCTATGAATTGAGGTCTGCGGTTGGAGACGACATGTTTCGGGAGGCCATGGAGTTTCCAGACATAATGGAGGAAGAGTCGGGCTGCTCCTTCCGCTATGACCGTCGTGTGCGTCGGAATGAAGTGTACTCTTTTGGAGACAGCATCCACGACCGTCATGACAGCATCATGTCTGGAGGACTCCGGGAGTTCGACCACAAAATCGACACTGAAGGTATCCCACTATGCGTCCAGAACGGAGAGCGGTTGAAGCTCGCCAACAGGAGAATGTCGCCAAGGTTTTGTCCAGAGGCAGAGATCGCAAGTACTCACATACTGGCCAATGTACCTAGATATCTGGGGCCACCAGTAGTTCCAGGACACTAGTTCCAGTGTCTTCCAGTGTCCAGGGTGTCCTGCGATCTGGGTGTCATGGCAAAGGGCTATGATCTGCCTGCGTAAGTCTGGACTCTGTGGTACGTATATCTTCCCTCAGAACTAGAGTAGGCCATCTATGTTTAACCACTCCGAGGAATGTACTGCCTCGTTGGTGGAGCTCTGGAGCTCTTGTGCTGCCTTAGCTATAGGTTCCTCTTGGTCTCTGTTCCAGTTTCCCTTGCGGATATTGGACAAGATCTTCTGTTCTACGCCTGTCAGTTCTACCCCTTCCAGAGCACGTACTGCAAGGAATTCCGGTTGTAGGAGGACTATGTTCTTGTTGTCTGAGGCTCCGTTTCCGTGATTGGCTCTCCTCCACAGTGCATCCAGTTTGCCTATGGTATGTCCAGGGCAGTGGTGAAGCACGAAGTCGAACCTAGCCAAATGCAAGGACCAACAGGCTTGACGACGGTTAAGTTTCTTGGCCATCATGAAATACTCGAGGTTCTTGTGGTCGGTCCAGATCTCTACCAGATGGGTTGCTCCTTCTAGGAAGTGCCTCCATTCTTCTAGTGCACAGATAATGGCCAGCATTTTCTTGTTGTGGATTTTGTAATTCCGCTCCACAGAGGACAAGGACTTACTGTAGAACGCTACGGGGTGCCATTTTCCATCCGTCTTCAACTGCTGAGACAAGACTGCTCCTGTGGCAAAGTCCAAGCTATCTGCTTCAACCCGGAAAGGCTCCGAGTCCTGAGGGGACATCAATACCAGAGCAGTGGTCACCGCCATTTTGAGGTCCTCAAAGGCCGTCTGTTCCTTCCTGCTCCATGTCCAGACTTGTTTGGAGCGTGTTAAGTCGAAGAGGGGTCAAGCTTTGGCAGAGAAATCCCAGATGAACCTTCGGTAGAAGTTGACAAAGCCTAGGAAAGCCTGGACGTCCATCTTGTTTTCCCGAGCAGGCCACTCTCGGACTCCTGCGACCTTGACTGGATCCATGGAAACTTCGTTCTCTGAGATGACTAGTCCTAGGTACTCGATTCGCTCCTTGCAGAACTCACATTTCTCCAGGCAGAGGAAAAGTTTGTGTTCCTGTAGGACCTGTAGTACCTGTCTGATAGCCTTCGCATGCTTCTCTTCCATCCTAGTAAAGATCAGGATGTCATCCAGATAGACCACCATGATACCTTCCGTCATGAGGTCCTAGAAGATGTCGTTCATCATAGTTTGGAAGGTGGCTGGGCTGTTAGTCATGCCAAAGAACATTACCAAGGGTCCAAACAGGCCTCGATTGGTCTGGAAGGCTACCTTCCACTCGTCTCTGGGCTTAATGCGGACGTTGTTGAAACCCCAACAAACATCCAGCTTGGTGAAGTATCTAGCTCTGTGGAGTTGCAATATGAGTTCAGAGATGAGTGGGAGGGAGTACTTATTCTTGACCGTCATGGAATTGAGTGCTGAGTAGTCCTGAACCAACCAGAGTGAGCCGTCCTTTTTCTTGATGAAGAATACCGGGGCTGCCATGGGAGATTTGGAAGGGCAAATTCATCCGGTATGCAGATTCTCTTTCAGGAAAGAATCCAACTCCTTTTGCTCCACCAGAGACAGGGGGTAGACTTTTGATGACTTAGGCTCCAAGCCCAGAACGAGCTCGATAGCGTGATCCCACTGCCTATGCTCCGGGAGGATGTCGAAGTCTTTCTTTGCGAACACCAATTTGAATCCTTTAGCACAGTCAGGTAGGGTGAGAAGTCCCTTCTGCGTTTCCGAGGCTCGACGGGCTCTTTCTGCAAGATTTCTGGGAGATCGTAGAGGTGGTATGAAGGTCTTCTGCAGCAGGTTCCAAGAGGATCCTCGTCATGAAGAGTCTGTCCTCTTGCTCATATTCAACCTCACATATCCAGAGGGGGGTCTCGTCTTCTTCCGAGTCTTCTGCATACTCTGGAGGAGGTCCAGATCGACAGACGTTGACGGCTCTGACCTCCATTTTCCTCTGCAACACTTGTTTCTTTCGTATTGCACGGCATCCTTCACACTGAGGGAGGCACCTATTTATCTGCACTTCTCTGGTTTGCCAATTGACCTCCAGATTATGGTCCTTGAGCCAGATGTAGCTGAGGATCATGCTCTGCTTCCCGAGGTTAGAGACAGCGAGGAGCATCCTTTCGGAGTGGGTCTTATAATGGAGGACTACATCTATCACTTCGGAGATTTGTCCTGTTTCGTTAGGGGAGCCATCCACGTTAAATACCGGTATGGGACGAGAGATGCTCTGGGTACTAATACCTCTTGTATGGACAAAATCTTTGTCTATGAAGTTGCCGATGGCTCCGGTGTCCAAAAGCGCTTTGACGGAATGCACCTCGCTGGTGTCAGTGGTACCGATCTCGATAGGCAGGACAATAGATGTTCTGCAGGCGTCGAGAGTATTGGCAGAGAGTTGTCTGGGGAGTCTTTTTTCCCATTTGGGTCTCCGAGGCAGGGCTGTCCCGACCGGAGTGGAGGAGGAGAAGGGGGGTGCGTCTATAGGTTCATGAATTTCTGTATTGACTTCTTCTATGTCTAATACAGCGAACCTATTAACTAGCAGCGACCAGGTTGCACTTTTCGCTGGCTGCACTAAACAAAATCCTCCTCTGGGGAGAAGCCAACTTTCTCTTTTGCTACCGCATCTTTCAAGGCTATCAAATCTTTGATCAATTCTTCCTGTTGCTCTGCAGTTAATCTCTGGATGTCTAGACGGTGGGGACAGTCCTTTACGACATGGTTGGGCTCTCCGCATCGGTAACATCCTCACAGAGGTGCAGGGCGCGTTGTTATGCCATACAAAATTTTAGGCAAATTAAGTGACATTCTGCACCTTAATAACAGGAATAACCAGCTTGAGAGATGAGCTCGGCCCCCCAGAAATGTTCCTCTAGATGCCTAGTCATAGACTTGAGCATCTAGCTTGAGTAGCAGAGTAGCGGCTGTGACCACTGCTACATATGCCTCATAGACGCTTGCCCAGGTGCCCCGTATCGGATTTCTAACAGATCTCCCTTCTAGAAGTGCTCTCGAGGGCAGAAACGAGCTTAGAACGGACTACGCGATCTGAACGACGTCATGCCGTAGCTGTCGGAGATCCTATTTAAAGAAGAGTTACGATCAGATTCAGGCCATCATCACTGATGGCTAATTATAGCAAGATCAAAAGAGTCATACCACCGCGAAGTCGCCTCGTAACGGCGGTAGAAGGAAACTGGAAGGTAAAAGGGTGGGAGTGCATAACAGAGGTAAGAGGAAGGACTGGGAAGCTGAGAAGAGGAGTAGTAGGGAGATTAGATGAAGAGAACACGTGCGAGAACAAGACGGCTCAAGACTGCTGTCTCTGTCTATGGTCCATCGAAACACTCAAGGTTTGACCATTGTGTGAGGAAGGGTTACCGGAGTAGAATTAGGGTGTCAGGGAGTGGTTAGTCAGAGTCCGGGAGGAGCGCCGTACCATTATTACGGCCTTGCTAGAATTGGGAATTTGGAGGTTTTCTTTGTCTCACTTTCTTTGTTGTCTTTTTGCTTTGTAATCATAATAAAATACTCTAGGGCATAGAAGGGGAAAAAAGCATCACACCCCCATCATCATCTCTCTCTGTTGTTCTAGAGCTTAACGGCTATTTTTTGAGTGACTGAGTTTCTGGTCTTTCTGAGTGTTCTATCTTCTTTTCTAAAAATCCACCCAAACTCTCCCTCAACAGGAATTCGAGCCCCAACGAACTTGGGCATTTGCTTATACTAGGAGTTAGCAGCTCGCTACGTGTCATTGGAGTCGGCTTCCAGTTGTACGGTCAACTGAAGAAGAGCCCACACGACATCACAGGAGTTCTAGGTAGTTCTGCTGTATCGATGGCGAACCAGGCTACTAGACTAGGTAAGGGCAGTAGTGTCATGACGCGAGATGAACGCATGTCTTAGAGATCCTATTACGGTGAGATCTACCTCGAGTGGACTCTTAAACCATTTTATTATTATTTCTGCTGTTTCTTTTGGATCGTACCCTACCCTTTTCCCTATTACTGAACTCTCCCTTGTTATTTGATTATCTCCCCAGTGCCTACTTGTTTAGTGCACAACTGTAAAACATCTTGGGGATTATTAGATTTTCATTTGTTGTCACCCTTGTTTCAAGATCAAATTCCCTTTTGATCCCCATCAGCGTCTTCCAGATGGTGTCCATGTCCATAGGTATTCCTCCAGACGATACAGGTGGAGTAGGTCTCGGGGGGACAGGGGGCGGAGCGGACTGAAGAAGGCGGAACATTGAGAGAGGGGTAGACCAGGGAAGGGCAGAATGCGTAGGGGCCGTAGTCGTTGACTGGAGCATGGATTGAAAAGCCTTGTTGGTCAGCCATGCTTGGTCGACCCTCCAAGCAGCTGTGTACCAAGCCTCTGGATTAGTGTCAGCGGATCGTCCAAAGGGCATGGTGGCAATTTAGCTCTGAATGTTTGTCTTGAGGCCTTGGTGGAACTTCACCACAAGAGTCCAGGGGTCAGTGTATCTGGCATCAGAGACCAAGGTTAGGAAGCTGTCCAGGTAACCGTTCACCATCCGGTTTCCTTGGTAGTATGAGGAGCCTTCCAGAGCATTAACGGCATCTGCTTTGGCATTGACCAGAAAGAATTGACTCTGGAACTGTTGTTCAAAGTCAACCCAAGACTGGATAGGAAAAACGCCAGTGTCCGCCTCCTGGTGAAAGAGGTTCTCGAACTACCTTGCGGCATGTCCGTCTTTGAAAAAGGCAAGAGTCCAAAAGATTTTCTCCTCGTCGTAGCTGAACTGCTCCGGAGCCAGGCATAGATATAACATACAGGAGTTTAAGAAGGCTCGACCAGAGGTCCGTTCACCGGAGAAGTCGGGTGAAGAAGGGAGTTTTGGCCTTGTCCGCTATTTAGTTGGGGCAGACAGGACTGGGGAAGGAGGGTTGACAGGAGGGAGAGACATTGTTATCGGGAGCAGAGCGACTATTGGAGTGGGGGCAGGGCTGGTCATCAGTTGAGTGAGCTGTTGTAATTGGGCTGTTAGGCCTGCAAGGGTATTGTTAGTAATGTGTTCTGAAGCGTTTTGATGCTCGGTTAACTCCTGGAGATGGTGCTGCAGATAGCCCAAAGCGTCAGCGACGGCTGGGGGGGTGTCTGCAGGGAGCAACATCTCTTTGGAGTAGAGTGATCAGGGGGCTGGAGTTTGTTAGCAGAGGGCGACCAGAGGGTGGCTGTCCACTGAGAAATTCCGGGGCTCTGATAATAAGATCTAATTCTGCTGTAAGGGCGACTGGAGTGGAAGACTCCAGAAGATTCCTTAGTTAATTATAATCTATGAAATATGGTTACAGCCTATCTCCAGGAGATTCCTCAGAGAATTAGATGAGGCTCCTGGAGGGAATAATCTACATTATATACTATAGTGTCTTTGTGTCCCTACATTGGTAACCAGGGTCTGAACAAGGAAAGTGCATTGGGTGGCAACAGAGTGCTCTCGGAATGATGGGAGTAAGACCCAATATTACTATGTAATATTGGATCAGCTACAGGGTCGCTCTGGAGGACAAGAATGGGCTCTGGAGTCACAGATTGGGGGTCCCCTTACAGACAAGGATAAGATTAGGACCAGTTGACGTTAATTTACAAACTAAGGAAATACTCTATAACTACTCAGTACTTATAGGAAGTCCAGAATAGAAGGAAAGTAGTTTACTACACTATCCTACTAATTATAATTTCAGGAGAATTATTAGGAGAAATAAATTACATAATTGTCAGATTTCTAGAATATGACAGCTGCCCATAATCCAGAAATAGATTAGGAGAAAGGAGAAGTAAAAATGACACAATGTCCACCTATATATAGAAAAAGAAAACAGGAGGAAAAAGAAGTAAAGAAAGCAGAAAAAGACGAAGATAAGAAGGTACTAAGAAAACTGATACCCAAAAAGTTCTGGAGATGGAAGAAAGTATTTGGAAAAAAGGAGTCAGAGAGAATGCCAGTGCAAAAGGCCTGGGATCATGCCATAGAGTTGAAAGAGGAGTTTAAACCAAAAAAGAGGAAGATCTACTCATTGTCAAGAGAAGAAAAAGAGAAGATGCAGGCATTTGTGGAAGATTAGCTGAGGAAAGGATATATCTAACCCTCTAAATTGCCTCAAATGTCACCAGTATATTTTTTAGTGAAAAAGAATGGAACATGAAGAATGGTGCAAGACTATTAACATATAAACCAGTGGACAATAAAAAATGAATACCTCTTGTCTCTCATAGCAGATATACTAGATGGAGTAGGAAAAAGAAAGGTATTTACAAAGCTAGATCTGAGGTAGGGATATAATAATGTCAGAATCAAGGAAGGAGATAAATGGAAGGCAGTGTTTACAATGCATATTGTAGTCTATAAACCTATGGTCATGTATTTTGGGCTAACCAACTCCCCCACCACTTTCCAAACAATGATGAATAATCTATTCTGAGATCTCATAAACCAAGAAGACACGACAACATTTATTGATGACATCCTAGTAGCCATAGACACAGAAGAAGGGCATGATAAGCTAGTAGAGGAAGTATTAAGAAGGTTAGAAGAAAACAATTTGTTTGTGAAACTGGAGAAGTGTAAATCAAAAGTGAAAGAAGTGGAGTTCCTAGGAGTGGTAATCAGTCTGAAAGGAGTAGAGATGCAGAAAGAAAAAGTAGAAAGAGTACTGAACTGGCCAGCACCCAGAAATGTAAAAGAAGTACAAAAGTTTTTAGGCCTTGCTAACTATTATAGAAGGTTCATAAAAGATTTTGCCAAGATAGCAGTACTGTTATATACACTGGTTAGGAAGGAACAGAAGTGGAAGTGGGAAAAGGAACAGGAGGAGGCATTTGAAAAGCTTAAAGTGGTATTTAATATAGAACCCATCTTAGCTATTCCAGACATAGACAAGAAAATAAGGGTAGAAGCAGATGCATCAGACTATGCAATGGGAGGAGTACTGTTAACAAAGTGTGAGGATAGAAAATGGAGACCAGTGGCTTTTATCTCCAAGTTGTTAAACACTACAGAACGAAACTATGAAATTCACAACAAAGAGATGTTGGCAGTTATCAGGTGCCTAGAAGTATAGAGGTACTATTTGGAAGGAGTGAAACTGGAATTCAAAATCTGGACAGATCACAAAAACCTCCAATATTTCATGACAAGTCAAAAACTAAACCAAAGACAAGTCAAAAACTAAACCAAAGACAAGCAAAATGGGCCCTATACCTATCACAGTTTAATTTCACATTAAAACATGTTCCAGGGAAAAGTATAGGAAAAGCAGATGGATTGAGTAGGAGACTGGACTGGCAGGAAGGAGTAGAAAGGGATAATGAAAATCAGAAGTTGATAAAGCCAGAATGGATTAGAGAAGCAGAAATATTAGTAGAGGAGGGAAATCTGAAAGAAAGAATAAAGAAAGTGCAGGAAGGAGATGAAAAGATAGTGAAAGCAGTAGAGGAGTTAAAAAGGGCAGGAATGAAAACATTGAGAGATGAAGAATGGGAAATAGAAAACAGCATGGTGATGAAAAAAGGACAAACATATGTACCAGAGAGGGAACTAAGGGGGGAAGTAATTCAATTGCACTATGATACCCCAGTAGGAGGGCATGGGAGAAGATAGAAGATGATGGAACTAGTCACTAAAAACTATTGGTGGCCAGGAGTAACAAAGAAAGTAAGAAAATATGTAGACAGGTGTGATGCTTGTCAATGATACAAAAACAGGAGTGAAGTACTGGCAGAAAAGCTGATGCCCAATGCAATTCCAGAAAGCCATGAAGCCATATTTCAGCAGATTTTATCACCAAACTACCACTAGCACAGGGATATGATGCCATCCTAGTAGTATGTGACCAATTTAGCAAAATGGCTTATTTCATAGCAACTATAGAAAGAACATTAGCAGAGGGCCTTACATAATTGTTTTGGGATCATGTATGAAAGTTACATGAACTTCCAGAGAGCATCATATCAGATAAAGAGGTGCAATTTGTAGCAGGGATGATAAGAGAACTAAATGACCTACTGGGAATCCAAACAAAACTCTTGACAGCCTATCATCTACAAATAGATGGGCAAACAGAAGAATGAACCAGGAATTGGAGCAGTACCTTAGAGTCTTTATCAACCACAAACAGGAGCAGTGGCCAGACTGGCTGGAAATGGCAGAATTTGTGTACAATAACAAAATTCACTCAGTAACCAAAATATCACTGTTTAAAGCAAATTATGGTCAAAATCCAAGGATGGGATTCAAGGGTAGAAAGAAGGGGAAATATAAAGCAGCAGGGAAGTTTATAGAAAAAATAAAGAAAATACAGGAGGAAGCAAAGGCAGTTCTAAAGAAGGCACAAGAAGAGATAAAAAAGTTTGCAGATAGAAAGCAAAGAAAGGGAGAGAAATACAGAGCAGGGGACTTAGTGCTATTAAGCATGAAGAATTTGAAATGGTAAATAAAGAGAAAGAGATTGGAAAAGTTAACAGAGCGATTTGTAGGACCTTACAAAGTCAAAGAGATCATCTCAAGTAACGCAATAGAATTAGAATTACCTAAATCTATTAAAATACATTTCATAGTCAATGTAAGCAGAGTACGACTCTATAAACCACAAGTAGAGGGGCAGAATAAAATACCACCAAAACTGGTTATTATCAAAGTAGAAGAAGAATTTGAGGTGGAAAAAATACTAAACAAGAGAATGGTAAGGGGGAAAGAGAAGTTCCTAGTAAGATGAAAGGGATATACATGTTAAGAACATGCGGAGCGGGAGCAGAGTGACCTGGAATAGAGCAGAATTACTCCAGAGTAGAAGAGAGTTGACAACAAAAGTAAGAGAACAACCTTGGCCTCTGTAAGGGGACAACCCTGAGATCGCTTAGATAATCTGGTAGGGTTCATATCATCTAGTGTTCCCATAGATCCTCGGAGTCTGCGGTCTATAGTTCCCTTTCCTCTAGTTCGGGTCTCCATCACAGTACTATATAGCTATATCTGGTAGTGTAGTTATTATTGTCCTGATGTCAGTGGCCATAGCGACTGGTGCACAGACCAGGCTAGTCTAGTATAAGTAGCTAGTGATGTACGGTAGAATACCTTATCTCAACAATAATTGAAGCTCCTGGACTATCCATCGCTTTTTCTTAAGACGCCTACTTTACTATATTGTAGTGTGACTAGGTGCCTCACCAAGTGTGCCCCTTACAGCCTCAGCTCATGCACTGTGCCTCGATCTGCTGTTGCATATGTGGTTGTGTATTTTAGGAGGACTGAATTGTTGCCAGGAGTTCAGGAGAGGAGTGGTATAGATTGATAGGAGTGAGGATAGAATAAGTAAAAGATGTTAAGGACATTATAGACGTTAATCTACGATTTAAGGAACTAGGATGTAACTACTGGGGTACTTATACTAAGTCCAGAATAGAAGGAGTATAAGTAACTAGTCTACATCGTGATCCTATAGGAGTAGACAACAGGAGTTTAGGAGCGAAAAATTAGTAATAATATAAAATATAAAAGAAATTATATTATTAAATGATTATTTTCCGTCATATGACAATACAGCAGAAGAAGACACCTGGGAAAATAGGGAAAACTTGAAGAACGCAAAAGAGTTAGTAGAAGAGTTTGAGAGAGAGTATGGAGAAGAGGCCAAAGGACTAAGGTAACAGGAACAGGAAGAAAAAGAGAAGGAATTTAGTCAGAAATTACTATACAGATGAGAAAGAAAAAGATACAAAAAAGAAAGAGAAAAGAGATGAGATGAAAACTAGAGTAGGTGGAAAAATTCCTCAGGACAAGGAAACTTGAAGGAAGGGTCATGTTATGAGACCCCCAAAGAGGAAATAGCTTCCCACATATTTGAATAACTGATCCACAATATCAAGACATATAATAGGATTGAACTAGGAAGCTTAGATAACATATCACATGACAAGGATTATGTGATCATAGAACATTCTGAAAGGACTTGAGACCACAGGACTTTAGAGTACAGCCACTGTAAAGTAGTATAAGTAGTAGTTCAATGCAATGAGGAACTCTATCAAGTTCTTCTTGAACATCTATCTAGGGTGATCACTAAGAACTATCACAGTTCTTCAATAACACTATTCTTTTCTTTGATCACTCTTTGTCCTTGGTTTTCTTCCATATAACATCCCTTTCATCTACAACCTTCACACATTATGTACAATACTATTACTTCCTCAGTATACTATCCCAATTCTACTAGGTATGCTTCTTTAGGTATGCTCTCTCCACAATATTTTAATGCCCTTTGTCATAAGATGTATTCTGGGCTTCTCCTCCACTCTTCTTGCTGCGCCTTTTGTGGCATAGCCATATATGCTACCTTTCTCCTATTGGGACAATCTCTGCATTGATGCCCCTCTTCTTTACATTCAAAACACTTTATCTTCCTTTCCTGCACATTTCTTCATATAGAATGTACTGGCTCCTTTCACTGCTTCTCCTTTGATGGTATGGCCACCTTTACTACTCATTCCTTTCTCTTCTTAGGACATTCTTTCTATCAATGTCCTTTACTTCTATACTTAAAACATTGTACTGCTTCTTCTCCTTTCTTCTCCACTTCCTGCCTTCTTATTTCTACCCCACATTTCATTATCTTACTTGACAGTACTTTGAATCTATTTCGAGGAACTGATGTTCTCTTTCCTTCTTCTCTTTTATTCCTGCAATTATAGGCCAGGTGCCCAAACTCTTTGCAGCTCCAACATACTCTTTTTCTCTTTCCTTCTATCTTTGCCCTTAATGAAGCAAGGGCACACTTTTCTTTGAGCAAGTTGCTCATGAGGGAGTTATATTGTTGTAGAGACATTGTGTTACATCTTCACAGTAGTACAGAATTAATGTTGATTCTTACTAGTTACAACTATGTCTGTTGGGGCACAAGATCTTCACCCAACCAGACACCTACTGCCCTACTAACTACTGCCCTAGTAATATAGTTATACTATCACCTGAAGGAGAGGATCCCTACTTTAGATGGCCTTCTAGAAGTAACCATCACTCCTCTGTGTGTACCACTCACAATGGAGCACAGCACAAGGTTTCTACTAAGAACAGTACAAGTATACTACACAACACCACTCTTGTAAGGTCAGGTCTTGGACATAGTGCCTGAGCTTGGTACTGTGCCTCTACCTAACTGACTGCAAAGTTCCCTTAAGCCAAGGGCCCAGCTATATATAGAGGTGACTAGTGATGATGATGACCACTGGTTGAGAGTTGATGAGATTATGAGAATAAGGGTAAGCAAGGTCCAAGGTAGATAGTGCTCAAGTAATAGAATCAAGTTCTAGTATAAGACTTTAGCCAAGGTGACTTAAATCCACTTCAAGTCTGAGTTGACAAGGAGAACTCAATAAAGTTCCCATTTGATTTTCTACACTACTTATACATTTTACTACAATGGCTGTACAATATCCTTCCATAGTCCTTATGTTATTCCTGTTATGTGTTTACCTCATCACATGTTGTGACTGTGAGTTGTGATGTGACCAAAATGTGTGACAGGTGTCATGCTTTGTGACTTTGTGACTAAGTCACATAATGTCTTTCCATGCTTCATTCTTGTAGTAGTAGGTCCAGAATAAAAGAAAAAGAAAAAGAAAAAGAAAATAGAAATAACTTAGTCATTTTGCCAAGTCATGACATTTCTGGTTATAGTACTACTTTATTCTCTCTGCTACAAGAGTAGAAGCTGCTTTTGCCTACTCCAAGGCTTTGTGTCATTTATATGTCAGGTCATTTAAGTTTCTTTGTAACAACTCTTTGACTAAACTTGGACTTGCTCTCAGGTGTCTACTATATTTAAGAAAGAACAGACTTTTTTAAATTTCTTTGTGTACTTGATTGTTAAATTGCCTCTCTGAGTCATTTTTATTTTTCTATAAAAAGCATGGGAAAGTCATGTTACATGTTACAATACATGATGTTACACAAGGTTTGGTTGGATTTGCAGGTACAGGATAATAGTGCACAGACCAGCTAGAATATGTATAAGTAGACAAACTGTTATGAACATCGAGTAGAACTACAGTTATTATCAGACCAAGGCTGATAATAAATGGCTAGTGGACGAGATGTTAGCAATGCAAGAAGAGATGTTGGTAACACAAGATGAGGACATTACCATGCAGTAATGCATTGAATGTCTAAAGACTCTAAGAGACAATGGACTCATAGTATGGACAGAACTTGTAAGGGGACAACCCTAAGATCGCTTAGATAATCTGGTAGGGTTCGCATCAGCTAGCGTTCCCATGGATCCTCGGAGTCCACGGTTTATAGTTCCCTTCCCTCTAGTTCGGGTCTCCATCACAGTACTGCATAGCCATATCTGGTAGTGTAGTTATTATTGTCCTGATGTAGGTGTCCATAGCGACTGGCGCACAGACCAGGCTAGTCT
>Ga0157362_1000444_pt1 | contig 14033 bp, 12 predicted proteins | sample AttlaeALBM3_FD_111480 | JGI IMG/M metagenome (GOLD analysis project Ga0157362, IMG submission 111480) | Fungus gardens microbial communities from leaf cutter ant in Ribeirão Preto, State of São Paulo, Brazil - Atta laevigata ALBM3 | ecosystem: Host-associated > Fungi > Mycelium > Unclassified ... | reverse complement strand
GGCGACCCCGGAGCAACGCCCTGTCTGATGGCGTCTTCAACACGGGTGATCAGCGCCGCCCAGTTCTGCTCATAGGCGGTGCGCGTCTCTCCCGGAAAGAGTCTGGCCCCGAGCGCCTGCCAGCGATCCCATTCTTCCTCAGTGAAATACTGCTTTGCGACGGTTCTGAGATCCTGTTGTGTCATGATGGTCTGTGCCTCCTTGATAAGGGAACAGAGCCGGTCAGCATCAGGCGTTTCGCGTGTTTCGAGCAGATCGGACATATGCCGCAGACGGCGCAGCATGGTCTCGATCTCTCTTTGCTTCGAGCCAAGATGCAGGATCTGCGTTTCGATCAGGCTCCGGACGTCCAGAGAGGGGGCAATCATGACCGCGGAGATTTCCGATAGCCGGTACCCTGCCTGCCGAAGCAGGAGGATCCTGGTGATCAGGTTCACTTCCCGCGCGCCGTAGACACGACGACCTGCCTCGGTTCGGCGTGGGGCGATCAACCCTTTTTCCTCAAGGTGGCGCAAGCTGCGTATCGACAGCCCGCTTTGGGCAGCCATTTCGCCAATTGATCGATCACGCATCACGATGCCCCTCTCTATCGTCCGGCATCACCATGCGATGCTGACACAGTGTGAGGAGCAAGAGGTAAATACACTAAGTTTGACTAATGATATCCAAGTGCAGAGCCGCGCGCAGCCTGTGGCATCACTCCGGCTGGCAGGCTGGACTAACGGGGTGATAATACGCCCCGTCAGTTAAAAGTCAGGCGTGTTGTTGTTTCCTGCTCTCGCTCGAAAGCGGCGCATCACCCATGGTCTCGCCCGTACGCATCTCATCGGCAAGCGGTGCCGTACCCTTGTCGCCAATAGCAAGCAGGGCTGCGGTGAGGGGAGAGGCAAGAATGAGGCCGGGCACGCCCAGAATGGTGCCGAACACGGTCTGGGAAAGAATTGCCAGCGCTGGCGGCATATGTACCGCGTGACGCTGGATCAGGGGGGCGAGCACGTTACCCTCCAGGAACTGGATGACGCAATAGAGCCCCGCCACCATGAGGCCGGTGCGCGTGCCTTGGGAAAGGGCGATCAGCACAGCCGGTATCGCCCCGAGAATCGCGCCGATATAGGGGATGAAATTGCAGAGGCCGGCAACAACGCCGAGGGCCATCGCCAGAGGGACGCCAAGAAAGCCCAGCCCGATACCCGAGGCCAGACCGACGGCAAGCATGTCAAAGGCCTGTCCGATTGTCCAAGACCACAGCGCCGTGCCCGCCGTCAGAAGAAGCTTGCGGGCCTCCGGGCGATGGCCCTCGGGCACGAGGCGTAGCAGACCATCCACATAGATGGCGGGGGACAGGGCGAAGTAGAGTCCGGCGATCAGGATCACAGCAATCGTGCCGAGCAGTCCGAACGCGCTGCTCAGAATACCCGTCACCGAATTGGCCAGACCGGCACCGAGGGACGGGCCGCTGCCAGCCTCGTTCCCACCAAGCGATTTAGGCAAGCGATCAAGGGCAAACTGGCCCCACGTGCTGGAGCCCATCTGCTCGCGTATTTGTCCATACTGCGTGATCAAAGCCTGCTTCAGCTTGACGAACTGGTCACCAATCTGCGGGCCGCTGAAGAAGAAGAGAGCGGCGATGGCGAGGAGGATTGTCAGCGCCACCAGACCCACGGCGAGCTGGTAAGGCATACGGGCCTTGTCACGCAGAATACGCGCCAGACCGTGCAGGATCACAGCAAACAACGTGGCGGCAAAAACGACCATCAGCACGTCGCCAATGAGCCAGATGGCGAGCACGGCAACTGTAACGATGAGAGTAAAACGCAGGATCCGGAAGATCCGTGTCAGTTCGCGCCCCGCGCCGTGGGCGTCGTCAGGATGGGTTTCGGACATCGTCTCTCTTGTTTTCAAAAATCTGTCTCGTTGTAACGGTGAGCCCTAGTTTCGGTTCGCCTCGTCGATTTCGGCTTCTGCGGCCAGCCAGCGTTCCTCTGCCGCCTGCTCCTCAAGGCGCAACGCGGCCAATCTTGTGTTCAGCTTCGTGATTTCAGCGGCATCGCTTTTTGCATAGAGCGCCGGATCGGCCAGACGCGTCTCGATTTTCTGACGCTCCTTGCCAAGCTGTTCCAGCAAATGCTCAGCGGCTTTCGCTTCCTTGCGCAGGGGCGCCAGAGCCTTTCGCTGTTCCGCACGGTCGCGGCGCTGATCCTTCCTGCCGGCGCTGTCCGGCTCGCTCTCCACCCGGCTGTCGCTGGCAGCCTTGCGTGCCCGTTCGATCAGCCAGCTGCGATAGCCGTCCATATCGTCATCGAACGGCGTGATCGTTCCCTCATCGATAAGCCAGAGACGATCAGCGACGGATTCCACCAGATGCGAATCATGGCTGATCAACACGACAGCACCTTCGAAATCGCAAAGGGCGCGAATTAGTGCGTCGCGTGCATCAAGATCCAGATGGTTGGTCGGTTCGTCCAGCAGCAGGAGGTGAGGGGCGTTGCGCGTGGCGAGGGCAAGAAGGAGGCGCGCTTTCTCACCGCCTGACAGGTCGCCTACCCGGGACTCGGCCTTGCCGGCATCGAGGCCGAACCGGTCGAGCTGTGCGCGCACGGCGACGGGCGTCGCGTCAGGCATGGCGCGGCTCATATGGTCGATGGGTGTATCGCCCAGCACGAGCTCGTCACCCTGATGCTGGGCGAAATAGCCGATGCGAAGCTTTGGAGAATGGTTGACGCGGCCTGAGATGGGGTCGAGACGCCCTGCCAGCAATTTGGCGAAGGTGGACTTGCCTTTGCCGTTCTGGCCCAGAAGCGCGATGCGATCATCAAGATCGAGGCGGCAGGACAGGTTGGACAAGACAGCGCGCCCGTCATAGCCAACGCTGACATTTTCCAGCGACAGCATGGGCGGGGGAAGAGGCGTGGGCTCCGGGAAGGAAAAGCGGGTGGGACTGTCCTCCACAACAGAGTCGATCTGGGGCAGACGCGCCAGTGCCTTGAGGCGGGCCTGAGCCTGTCGGGCCTTGGTGGCTTTGGCCCGGAAGCGATCGACGAAAGACTGCATATGCGCGCGTTGTGCAGCAAGGCGTTCGGCCGCCCTGTTCTGCTGCAGGGCCTGCTCGGTGCGTATGCGGATGAACTCGTTATACCCGCCAGGGGTGAGGCTCAGCTTGCCCTTGTCCAGATGTGCTATGGAATCGACTACGTTATCGAGCAGGGAGCGATCATGGCTCACGACGATCGCTGCGCCCGAGAAGGTCTTGAGCCAGTTTTCGAGCCAGATGGTCGCCTCGATATCGAGATGGTTCGTGGGCTCGTCCAGCAACAGCAGATCGGGGTTCAGGAACAGGGCTGTGGCCAGCGCCACGCGCATGCGCCAGCCACCCGAGAATGACGAGACCGGGCGCCGCTGGGCTGCATGATCGAAACCAAGCCCTGACAGGATGCTTGCTGCGCGGGCCGGCGCCGTATGAGCGTCGATGACAAGCAGACGCTCATGGATATCGGCTAGGCGAGAAGGATCACGGGCCGCTTCGGCCTCGTGCAGCAGGCGCGCGCGCTCGAGATCACCTGCCAGAACCGTGTCGATAAGGGAGGCATCTCCCTCGGGCGTCTCCTGCTTGACGCGCCCCATGCTGGCCCGGTTGGAGAGCTGTATCGTGCCCCCGTCGGGGTGCAGATCACCGGCAATGGCGGCAAGTAGCGTCGATTTACCGGCGCCATTCCGGCCGACCAGCCCCACCTTGCGTCCCGGGTCGATACAGAGTGAGGCATTGTCGAGCAGGACGCGACCGGCAATGCGCAGGGTCAGGTCGGTGATGGTCAGCAGGCTCACAGTTTCTTCCCGGGCAATATGGAGGCGTTTTGATGCCAAGCGGACTATCAGGAAGTCTTGTTTTGCTCTAGGGGAAGGGCGTTCACCGCTTTTCTTTTTTAATGCAGGAGATGCCTCATGGCCCTGGAACGCACCCTTTCGATCATCAAGCCCGATGCAACCCGCCGCAACCTGACCGGCAAGATCAATGCCGTGTTCGAAGGCGCAGGCCTGCGCATTGTCGCCCAGAAGCGCATCAAGCTGACTGAAGACCAGGCCAAGGCCTTCTACGCTGTGCACGCCGAGCGTCCGTTCTATGGCAGCCTCGTTGCTTCCATGCTGTCCGAGCCGGTCGTCGTGCAGGTACTGCAGGGTGACAACGCTGTGGCGCATCATCGCGAAGTCATGGGCGCAACCAACCCGGCCCAGGCTGCTGAGGGCACCGTGCGCAAGCTCTATGCCGAGAGCATCGAAGCCAACTCGGTGCATGGTTCCGACAGCCTCGAAAATGCAAAGAACGAGATCTCGTTCTTCTTTGCCGAGACGGAAATCCTGCCGTAAGGCAGTCTGCATCAAGGCATGTAGAGAAGGCGGCTTTTCAGCCGCCTTTTTTTTGACTTTCTGCTGGGTTGGAAAGTGGGTTCAGGCAGTATGGCTGCGTCGTTCCCCCCGCAAAAATATGCTCATGTTATCCGGCCACGATCTTCACGCCGCTGATGGCGGCTATTAACGCTTTGTAGAACAATAACCTCAATAATCTGACAAACTACGCCCGATTTGATAAATCACGCAGATGGCAAAGTGATAAGAAAATTGAGGTCACGTAATCACACAGAAATTACGCAAAGTAGAGAATTCGATGGCAGTGATAAGCATAAATAAAGATGATGAATCTACCGACAAAATCTCGATATATACCGACAACATCATTCAATTTCCAGCCAAATCGACGCCTTTGGAAGCAAAGCCGCTAGAGATCGTCGATCCTGATATTTGTATCTACACGCAGGATGGCCGGAAGCTGGACAAGCTTGGGCTGGCGGCAGATGAGTGTTGCTACATCCTTCCCCCAGGCGTTCAGGTGATTTGCCTCAAGCGTGAGGAAAGAGACTCCGTGACGTCCGAGGACGGTGTTGTGCTGCCGGAGACGATTCCAGTGCGTGTCATCCTGTCCGAAAGCGATGCGGTAACGGAAATCGGCATGGTCAATGCGGGGAATACCGCGTCGACGTCCAAGCCGACGGAGGTCATGCATTGGATCGACCCTGGTCATACGCTCTTTCTCGCCCGGCAATCACCGGATCATGTGGCGATGATCTCCCTGCGGCTCACCGTATCGGAGCCGTCAGCCGAGAGTGATCCGGTCGAAGATGTGCAGGAGTAGGATGATCAGCGCGAGATCTGAGACGGCGCGCCAGGGTCATCGAGATGTCGTTGCCCGATCTGTGACGAGGCGGAACAGGCGTCCATCGATAGCGGCCAGGCCTGCGCCAATCAGGCAGAGCCCGGCCAGAGCAGACCAGCCGGGGTGCTCGCCCAGAAAGAGTATCCCGAGCATCAGCGCCATGATGGGGAGCAGGAACGTGACGAGCGAGAGATTTGTGGCGCCGGAGGTGGCAAGAAGTTTGAAATAGAGGATAAACGCGCCAGCCGTACTGAGTAATGCGATGCCTGCAAAGGCCCCCCATACGGTTGCTGAAAGTGGAGGAAGCGTCCACGGGTGATCGACCAGCATGGAAAGGGGCAGGATCAGGATCGTGCTGGCGGTGAGTTGCCCGGTGGCGATCTGTAAAGGCGGTAGACTGCAGAATTTTCGTCCGTACACGCCCCCAAACCCGTAGCTCAGCGCTGCGCCAAGGCAGGCCAGTTCTCCGGCAAGCGAGCTCTGAAATCTACCTCCTGCCAATGCAGGCGCGATCAGCGTGCCAACTCCGCAGAAGCCCAGAACGATGCCGGCAACTTTTTCCCAATGTATCTTCTCGTCATGGGTCAGAAAATGCGCGACGATAATGGTGAAAACCGGGGTTGTGGCGTTCAGAATTGCCGCCAGACCGCTGGAGATGCGCGTTTCGCCGAATGCGATGGCCGAAAAGGGTATGACGTTATTAAGCAGTCCGAGCACGAAAAGCCGTAACCAGAGGGTACGATCCAGCGGCAGGGTCGTGCGGCGGACGACCAAAAGAAGATTGAGCGCCAAGGCCGCCAACCCGACCCGCCCCAGAACGACACTGAAGGGCGGTACGGCAGAAACGAGGATCTTGAAGAAGAAGAATGAGCCGCCCCAGAGTAGGGCGAGGATCAACAGAAGCGACCATTCCTTTGGTCCCATATGGTTCTGTTGTTGCTTCTGCACGGATCGTCCCCCTCTCCAGGTCGTCTGAGTTGTCTTTTGGCACGGGTGCGGGGCAGCCGCACCCTCTATGAGAGGGATGTCTTCCGCGCGAGTGCCGATGGCGGCAGAGACCCGGTCTTCTCTGGCGTCATGGGGAGGCCTATTTAGACCAGGGGTGCGTAGCCAATGGATCCAATAAGCAGACTAGGAACGCGTATTTGTATCCTCGGCCCTTCCAATAGCGGGAAATCCACGCTTGCGCTGCGTCTGGGCTCGGCGTTTGATCTCCCCGTGGTTCATCTGGACCTTCTGCGTTATCAGTATGGCAGTTTCAGCACATTAAGGCCGCTTGACGCTTTCCACACTGATCACACACGGGCAATTTCGGATAACCGCTGGGTGATTGAGGGGAATTACTCTTCCTGCATGGAAGATCGTCTGGCACGAGCGACCGGGTTGATCCTGCTGGACGCATCAACCTGCCTCAGCCTGTATCGTTACCTGTGCCGCTGTACACGTCCCGGCCAGCGTATAGGAGGGTTTGCGCGCGACACCTGCGAGCCCATCAGTGTCGCGATGCTCAGCCATATCGTCGGGCCGACGAGATTGAACAGGCGGCGCTACCGAACGATCCACGCCCGGTCGCGCTTGCCAAAATGCTACCTCCCGACACCTCGTGCCGTCAATGAGTTCTGCCGGCACGCGGGACTGTGAGGAGGCGTAATGACGGCATCTGAAGTGGCACCGCCTATGTCAGCTTGTTTTTTCTATCAGGCTTCACCACGCGCAGTTCACGTGTGATCAACAGGGCGTCTGGTGGATAGCGGATTGTTCTCCGGGCGGCTCGCTCTGTAGGCGGGGCCAGCCATCATGGTTTCCTCGATCTTCTCAAGGGAGACCCCTCTTGTCTCGGGGATATAACGCAATACGAAGACCATCGAACCGAGGCAGAGCGCCGCAAAAAGCCACATGGAAAAGGCACCGTGAAAAGCCTCATTCAGAGCATGGTTGCCTGCCAGCATGGGAAAGCCTTGCGCCACCACGAAATTCATCACCCAGTTTGAGGCGACGGCAAGACTCATGCCAATCGAGCGGATGCGGTTCGGGAAGATTTCCGAGACGAGAATCCATGCGACAGGACCCCAGGAAAGGCCAAACATGAGCATGTAAAAAAGCAGGCCGAACAGGGCGAGAAGTCCGGAATCCTGTCTGTAAAGGGCGACGGACGACACCAGAAGGCCGATGGTCATGCCGAGCGACCCCCAAAGGATCAGCGGACGTCTCCCCTTGCGATCGACAATCAAGGCCCCAATCATGCCCCCAACGAGGTTGGCTACCCCAATCCAGATGGTCTGGAACAGGGCATTCTGTAGGCTGCCGCTGGTCGTGCTCAGGAGCATCGGTGCGTAGTAGACAACAATATTGATGCCGGTGAATTGCTGCAGGCCTGCGACCATGGCGCCCGCAAAGACGATCCATCTGGCGCGGCGGTCGCGCAGCACCGTCATGAGTGCAGGTCCCTGGCGGGTATGCTGCGTCATGGATTCCCGTATCTCTGCGATGAGCGAGCGCGCATGGGCCTCGTTCGAGATCCGGCTCAGCGTCTTGAGGGCATGGGACTCGCGCCCACGGATCATATGCCAGCGTGGTGATTCCGGAATGAGGAAAATCGTTGCGCAGAAAACGAGGCACGGAACAATCTCCGAGCCAAGCATCCAGCGCCAGCCCATTTCCTCAAGCCAGGCAGTGCTTGCACGGGCGGCGATCAGGTAATTGACGACATAGACGATCAACGCGCCCAAAACGATGGCAAACTGCTCCATCGACAAGGCCCGACCGCGCATGTCCTTCGGCGATACCTCAGACATGTACATGGGCGACACCGCAGAAGCGATGCCGACAGCCAGCCCACCCAGGATCCGGTAGATGACGAACTGGGTAAAATCAGGCGCAAGGGCTGCACCCACCGACTGCACGGAAAACAGGATGGCGCAGATGAACAGGGCCATCCGGCGTCCGAGCGTGTGAGCGAGCCACCCCGATCCGAAGGCCCCGATGATACAGCCCAGTATCACGCTGGAGACAGCCCAGCCGGTTGCGGCGTCACTCAGATGGAAATGGGCCCGTATCGGCCCGATGGCCCCCGATATGACGGAGGTATCGTAACCAAAGAGAATACCGCCCAGCGCAGCAACCGCGCAGATGCGAAGTACATAGGAAACATCATGGCGCTCGGACGTGACGCCGACGAGTGACTGAATCCGTCTCATGCGCGTCCTCCGTTTGCCGAGAAAGCGGTCTCGATTGCAGACGCGCGATGGGTCTCGCAGGAGCGACGATGCAAGGCAGGGGAGGGAATCGAAGGAATGATCATAGGGCGACCCCAAGATGACATTAAGTTAACGTCTGGAGCCTAGCCACGCGCCTGCGGAAGCGAATGCGAATTCCGATGGTTTCACATCAAGGACGGACTGTGAACCTGTCACCGCCCGGGACAGGATCGGCCCAGAACCACCGGAGCAGATTTCTGCCCGGCGGGGATGACTGATTTGTCAGGAGGAGATGGTCGTCATGCGCACCGCGTTGCACGGTATTACGAGTTTCCACTCGAATTTGTTGACTGATATCCGTCTCGCGCATGAGGCGGGGTTTGACGATATGGAAATCTTCTATCCGAAGCTTGCCCGTTATCTCTCCTGCGGCGGTGCCATCGATACCGTGCGAGGCATGGTGCGCGATGCCGGGATGGGCATAAGCCATGTGAGCGCGCTCGATCACGTCGAGCGTCACGATGCGCCCGGACGCGCAGCCTTGATGGAGGAAGCGGTCAAGATCACGCGCGAGGCGCATGATCTGGGGGCAGGAACGGTCATGGTTCTGCCGCGCAACGGTGCCGATCATCTGTCAGAGCCGGAAATCATGGATGTCATGGTGCAGAACATCGCTTCAATTGCCGCGATCGGGGGCGATTGGGGAGTGCGATATATGATCGAGTTGCCGGCCTTCACCCGCTTCCGGACCTTGACCCAAGCAAAAGAGGTTATCGCCCGTGTGGGGGCTCCCAATGTGGGGGTGGTTGTCGATTTCTGGCATTTCCACGGGTCAGGAGCGGTACCTGCCGATCTCGATTCCCTCGACCCTGCAAGGATCTTCGGTGTGCATTTCTGCGATGGGCGCCTTCCACGTCCCGGCGAGGCTTGGGACGAGACCGTGCTGCGTGACTGCATGCCGGGGGAGGGGGAAATCGACCTTCCGGGATGGTGCGACGCCGTCAGGCGCAGCGGCTATGTCGGGCCATGGTCGGTGGAACTGATCAGCCCGGCGCTATGGGAGTGCGACCCGGCTTTTCTGCTGCCGCGCCTTCGAGGCGTGCTGCGTGATCATATGACGACTGGTTAAGCTGGGGCAGGACGGCTGCGCAAGCACGGGGCAACCGACATGATCTGGCCTCAATGCAGCCGAGATGCTAGGAGCGCGTTATCAGGATCGTTTCGCAGAGAGAGTAATGCAGGCAGACCCCCATCAGGCAGGTATCGTCACAGCATCCGCGCTGCCCCTTGGCGCCTACCGGGTTGCCGTCCTTATTCCCTGTTACAACGAGGAGGTCACCATTGCGGGTGTCGTGCGCGATATGCGTGCTGCCCTGCCGGATGCGTGCATCTATGTCTATGACAATAATTCGAGTGACCGCACCGTTGCGCTGGCAAAGGAGGCTGGTGCGATTGTCCGTCGTGAGCGCTTGCAGGGCAAGGGTCATGTCATCCGACGCATGTTTGCCGATATCGAAGCTGATTTTTATGTGCTGATTGACGGCGATGGCACCTACGAGGCGGCCGCGGCCCCGCAGATGGTGCGTATGGCGCTTGAAAACGGACATGATACCGTGATGGGCGTGCGCGTTCATGAGGCGGTTGCCGCCTATCGTCCCGGCCACGTACTGGGCAACAAGGTACTGACCGGTCTGGTCGTGAGCCTGTTTGGTCGTGGCCAGTCTGACATGCTTTCGGGCTATCGTGTCTTCAGCCGCCGCTTCGTCAAATCCTTCCCGGCGCTTTCGTCGGGGTTTGAGACCGAGACCGAATTCACGGTACACACCCTGCAACTCAACATGTCGATGGGCGAAGTCTCGACACGCTATATCGAGCGGCCGGAGGGGTCGTTTTCCAAGCTGAATACCTACCGCGACGGTTTTCGCATTCTTGGGACAATCCTGAACCTGCTCAAACAGGAACGTCCTCTCCTGTTCTTTGGTGCGATCGGCCTGGTTCTCGCTGTGCTTGGGGGATTGATCGGTCTGCGTTCGGTCCTCGACTTTATCGAGACCCACACAGTGCCGCATCTGCCTTCGGCTGTGCTGGCCACCGGGCTTGAGTTGCTGGCGGCCCTCTCGCTGGTATGCGGGTTGATATTGAACAGTGTTGCGCTGGGTCGTCAGGAAAACAAGCGTCTGGCCTATCTGGCGCTTCAGGCACCTCCCTGCGTCGATCTTTGACAGGTCTCGCCATCACTTCCCGCAAGCCCGGTTTCTTCCGGGCATTCATCGCGTTTTCCCCCGGGGGATGAAGTCTTGCTTTCCACTTTGCGATCAGCCTTGGCGCTCTCGCCCGTGCGCGTATTCATGTTCTTTGCCTCCATGATGGGGCTTGCCTGCATCCTGCTCATTCCCCCCGGGCAGATGCCGGACGAGCGCAACCACTTTGCGCGGATCGTTCAGATCGCCCAGGGCGGGTTTGTTGGCATCAAGCTCGATGCGGGGCAGGCGGGTGGTTATCTGCCTGCGAACTTCCCTTCCGAGGCGGAATTACTGGACAGTTTGCGTTTCCACGCCGAGAGAAAGGTGGATATGGGCGAGCTGTCGGCTCTGGCGCAACGGCAATGGGACAACCATCGTAGCTGGGCTTCTTTCGGCAATACGGTCATTTACGCTCCCATCACCTATCTGCCGGGCGCGGTCGTCACCTTTATCGGTCGCCATACGCGGGCGACGATCATCCAGACCAGCATCATGGTGCATGTGATCAACGCGGTGATCAGCATTGCTCTGTGCACGCTCGCCATCGCGCTGGCCCGCCGCGGGGTGCTCTACCTGATGCTGCTCGCGAGCCTGCCCATGGTGATGGCGCTCAACGCGTCATGCTCGCAGGATGGCCTGATCTTCGCGCTGGCCCTTCTTACGGCTTCGCTGCTTACCCGGATCAATACGCTTGATCCGGGATCAACGCGCTTCTGGATTGGTATCGCCTGTCTTTTCGCCGTTCTGACGGTCAGCAAGCCCCCACTGCTGCTGTGCAGCCTTATCCCGCTTGGCCTGTTCCCGGCGCGGGAATGGCTGGGTGCGGGGCGCCGCAAATATCTCGCTGTGGCCCCTTTTGTCGCCAGCATCGTGACGTTTCTTATCTGGCAGCATTTCGGCATGACCCCGACCAAAGTGCAGTTCCTCGATGGGTCGGGCACGTCGGATAGTGGTCAGGTGCATTGGGTACTCACCCATCCTCTCTCGCTGCCGATGCTCGCCTATACGACGCTCAAGGTGAATCTCGGTCACAACATTCACGAGTTCATCGGGGTGCTTGGTTGGCTGGATACGCTGTTTCCGGCGTGGTTCTATCGCCTTGTCTATGCGACGATTCTCGCTACGCTCTGCTTTTGTGCCTATCCGGCGATCAGAAACCGGGCTTTGGCACAAAACGGTAGAACGGTTTTCGTGACGGTGCTTGCGGTGCTGCTTGCAGTCGGTGCCGTCTATTTCTCGCTTTATGTGATCTGGACCCCGGTGGGTGCGCCGATTATCGATGGCGTTCAGGGCCGCTACTTCCTGCCGATTGCGCCCTTTTTGGCTCTGTTGTTTCCCCTGATGCCAAGGGCAGGCCAGATTGCCCCGTCGGAAAGCACGCAGCGTTGGGCCATGCTGGGTACGACCGCTTTCCTTTGCTTCGACCTTGTAACGCTCACGAGCGTTCTGGCCGCACGTTTCTGGTAAGGGAGCCCCCTGCTCCCTGAACCTATGGATGATCAATAAAAAAGCCCGGCTTGACCGGGCTTCTTTATGTCGTGAGAGGGTGCCTTATCGGGCTCTTAGAAACGCTGCGAGCGCCTCGGGGTAGAGGCGATGCTCCTGCTCCAGAACGCGTGCCGCAAGCGCGGAGGGTGTATCGCCCGGCAGGACCGGCACCTCGGCCTGGCCCAGTATCGGGCCTTCATCCACACCATCAGTGACCAGATGGACCGTGCAGCCATGACGGGTATCGCCCGCCGCCAGGGCACGCTCATGCGTATCCAGACCGGGATAGGCCGGCAGCAGGCTTGGGTGAATGTTGAGCATGCGGCCAGCCCATCGCCCAACGAGATAAGGGGTGAGGACGCGCATGTAGCCCGCAAGGCAGATCACCTCGATCCCTGCCTTTTCGAGACAGGCCTCAATGGCCTTCTCGTGTCCTTCGCGGTCTTTCGGGAAAAGACGGTGATCGATCTCTACCGCTTCAAGGCCTGCGTTTCGTGCCGTCTCGAGCCCCGGTGCATCAGGGTTATTGCTCAGCACAAGGGCAATGCGCGCCGGATAATCCGGTCGCGCACAGGCCTCGATCAGGGCATTCATATTGCTGCCGCGCCCCGAGATGAAAACCGCAATGGGGGTTTTATCGACAGCCATTGTCTCGTTCATAGGGCGAAATCAACCTGGCCATCCAGTGCATAGCGTGGGCCATTGGCGGTAACGTCACCAATGCGATAGCCCTTTTCACCGCGGGCTTCGAGCATGGCCAGAACCTTATCGGGTTCGGGCGTGATCAGAACCATGCCGATGCCGCAATTGAATACCTTGAGCATCTCGTCATGCGCGACATTGCCCGTGGTGGCCAGCCAGCGGAAGACAGGGGGCACGGGCCAGGTATCGGCTTCGATCTGTACACCCCGACCCTCTGGCAGGACGCGGGGCAGGTTTCCAGGCAGGCCACCACCGGTGATGTGCGCACAGCCATGCAGCAACCCGGCATGATGCAGGGCCATGACCGTTCGCACATAAAGCGCGGTGGGGCGCAGCAGCGCTTCGGCGAGCGTGCTGCCCGGCTCGAAGGGGGCTTCGCTGTTCCATTGCAGACCGCTCATCGCCTTGATGCTGCGTACCAGTGAATAGCCGTTGGAATGAACACCGGTGGAGGGAAGGGCGATCAATGTGTCGCCTTCGGTGATGCCGGCGGGAAGTAGGGCGGAACGTTCGGCTGCGCCAACGCTGAAGCCAGCGAGATCGTAATGCCCGGAGTCATACATGCCGGGCATTTCGGCCGTTTCACCGCCGACCAGTGCGCAGTCCGTATCGCGGCATGCTTGCGCAATGCCCTTCACGACACGGGCAGCATCTTCGACAGCCAGTTTGCCGGTTGCCAGATAATCAAGGAAGAAAAGCGGCTGAGCGCCCTGCACCACAAGATCATTCACACACATGGCCACCAGATCGACGCCGACCGTATCATGCTGACCGCTCTCAATGGCGACCATGAGCTTTGTCCCCACACCATCGGTGCAGCTGACGAGGATCGGGTCGGTGAAGCCAGCGGCCTTGAGGTCGAACAGCGCGCCGAAGCCGCCCAGACCACCCATTGTGCCCGGCCGGTCGGTCGATTTGGCTGCGGGCTTGATCGCTTCGACCAGCGCATCACCGGCCTCGATATCGACGCCGGAATCGCGATAGCTTGCTGAAGGGGAAATCGGATCGGTCATGCTGTCGCCTCGCTCGAAAAACCTGGCCGGTTGCGTTAGTATCTGTCCTTCTAATGGAGCCGACCCGGCTCGGAAAGGACCGGAACGGCTATTGAATGGACAAAGAAGCGGGAATTGACGGATTGGCGCCGGGCAACGCCGCCGCGCAACTCGCGCTGGCGCTGCGGCCGCCTGCAAGCGTTGC
>Ga0157362_1000443_pt1 | contig 14036 bp, 6 predicted proteins | sample AttlaeALBM3_FD_111480 | JGI IMG/M metagenome (GOLD analysis project Ga0157362, IMG submission 111480) | Fungus gardens microbial communities from leaf cutter ant in Ribeirão Preto, State of São Paulo, Brazil - Atta laevigata ALBM3 | ecosystem: Host-associated > Fungi > Mycelium > Unclassified ... | reverse complement strand
GGTGGATAACATTTACCCTCGGACTTATTCAATTTCAACTTTCAATTTCTTCACAGCTCTTCTCGAAACGAGAGAAAAGATATACTTACGTAAAAGGGAAAAAATTAATATTATTCTTAGGATGTGTCATTTTAATTTTAACTTCATCTTCGAAGACTAATAAATGTAATTAAAAATATATAAGATTGAAGTTGAATGTTTGTATTACTGTAATACACGTTTCACACACGCGTTGAGAAAAAAGAAATTATTCAAATGTTTCGAAAATTCTATGTTATTAGAAAATAATCGTACATTCTGCAATTATTATTTTTTAATCCCGGAACGCATACTAGGGCTAACATTATACTCTTCAACGTAACGTCCATTTCTCAGACTGCCGTAGGTTTCGCGTTTACTGACCAACCTTTGTAATTACATCGGTGAACTACGTAATTCTGATCTAAGTTCACCGTCTGTAATCAGATAACAATTTACGTGGAAGGTGTAATGACATATGTATATGCGAGCGTAAATAATACAACGTTCGCCCGTCCAGCGAACAGAATCGACGGCAGAATCCGGCAAAGAGATTCACGCAGACTCGCTAATAATGACATATAAATAGCAGCGGTCATTGCAACATTTCGCTATTAATTTACACATTTGAATATCCGTTGCTTTTCACACCTGTGAAACGTGAATTCTAGACATAGATATAAAAATACAACTAGGATAGATTTCATTTTCTTCTTGGAATGTGTCGTAATCATCATTTAATTAATTAATTAATTGAAATAGTTTTTCAATATATTTTGTAAAGTAACAGTACAATTAATTTATAATATAAAATACAATTAATTGATTATTATTAATTATTAGAAATATAATTAATTTCTAAACTACAGGAATATTTTAAAATCAAACTAACATCGGAGACATTCTATATTTTGCATAACTTGTAATATGACTTCGTATATCTTATAAAAATGTAGGTCTGATCTTGCCTGAAATATTAACCCCATTGAGCGATCGAGTGACTTACTCATATGCCACACACAAGCGAATTGCGCTCATTAATATTGCACATAATAGAAATTCCTTCCCACTAAGACGCTCGAAAGTCTTCGGCCGAACGACGTGTTCCCTTACATACATTATTGTAACGTAAAGTCAAGATATAACTCGCACTTTCCATAGTTTTCATACACATGAAACAACGAAGCAAGCAAGCGTTTTACCTGAGCGAGATTGCAAGTAAGCCCCTGTGTTTCTAGCTTGACGTACGATCGATAGAGTAATGACATACACTCGAGAAAGTCACTAAATTGCAAGTTGCCGTGTAAATTCAGCAAGTTCGTTACTACGGCGAGAATTAGCCGTGACCAACACCCTCGGCGGTTCTGCAAATTCGTGCCTTTCGATACGCCGCTAATCAAAGAAGTTCTGTTCGTCAAATTGACATTTACAGCTTTCGCGCGCGAGAGACCTTCTCTCCAACGATGCGCGCAATTTCGGTTGCGCGCGGCTAAATTCGTGTCTAATTGTCATCCAATTGTAATTATCATCAGCCGATTATCTTTGGTGTTAAGAAAGTCGTTTTCATTGTCCCGAGGGTAGAGATACGTGAGGTTGGGTAGAGAGGAATCTCGCGCCTCTCGAAAATTTCGAAACGTATGAAGCGGAGTCGCGTGCCTTCGCCTGAAGGCTGCTGCATGTCGTGTATCCCTACATCATCCAAAGGTGAGAGAAATAATGAAAAAGTGGGCGGCGGAGATTGTGTCATTACCAACTAAAATAGTTTGTAGGTGGGATCGCGCGACGGGAATGCCGTATCAAAGCGAAGAGGCGCACGCCGGGAGCCTCGTTCCACTTTTGTCGCAGGCACGATTCTGCAAGCGACGTGTATACGAGAAGAATACGCTTGCGGCGATCACTCGTGTCGTAAACACAGTAAAAAACATTTTGTATTTAAATAATCCGTTAAAGGGCTCAGAGCAAAAGCAGGACTTCGCTAATATTGTGAATTATAAAAACATTATTTAACAAAACAATATACGTTTCGACCTTACATCAGGTCATTTTCAATGTTAAAACTACCGTTTATATTAAAATAATGACATAAAAATTCTAGAAACTAACGCATCTAACGTAATCATTACATATAAAAACTTCAATATATTATTTGAATATTTTATAAATTAATATTCAACATTTCTTAGTCTTAAAATAACACTATTTACGAGAAAGTAAACAAATAACACAAAAATAATGTTTTTTAAAGAACGTAAATTATCTTAAAATTTACATAAATTCTAAGATAAATGAATAAGATGAGTTAATTTAACATATTAATATGGTAATTTAAATAAAATGTTAATTTTAATAATTTTAATAAATGTTAAATTAAATGTTAATTTTAAATAATTAAAGAAATAGGATTACTCACAAATTGTATCAGTGTTACATTTTGTGTGTTAATTTAACATATAATATTTGCGTTACTTTCCAACATATTCATCTTACGTTAAATTAACCCAAAAATTTGAGTGGATTATTTGGGACATGTTAAATTTAATACAAATTTTCCAACTGTGTACGCGCATGTGAACCATAATCAAATACGTGATCCATCTCAGAGAAATTCCCGGCGCGCGCGTTATCCCCTGAGAGTGGGGGGATCCTTTTAATTGAAACTTTCAAATCTATCCAAATCGCGCGCGGACGTCAATTTCGCAGGCGGTCTCTTCGTCCAAAGCCTCGAGAAACCGTCGAAGTGAGTGGGAGACTGATTACTGTCATTACGTAGCACGTAGATTGAAAATTTATCTCGCGTTTCCCCTCGCGAGAGCCGTGAAGCGGAGACGTAAATAACGGGCGATAAAGGCGTGCGCCTGTGATTTGCATTATGGTAAACGTCGTGTGCGTTTTACGCGCCCGTCCCATTTGCGGAATTTAATTCGGACTGCCATAAAGCAATGGAACTCAGGCGGAAGCATTATAATTTCATATCAACATCGTATCTAAGCGATACTTAAGCACCACACCGGAGCGGCGCAAAGTCTATGATCGATAAGTCTATGTCATTAATAACGTTGGAACGATTAACGGACTCCTCGTGTGTACCGCGGAGTATTAATTAGGACTATTTTCACCACCTGCCGATCGGACGGCGCGCATTAATAAAATCGGCGTGAACGACGAGAACGGACATCCTCGCTTTTCCAACCGTCGGTGGCAGCCTCCGGTATAATTATTTCTAATCGGTTTATATAGAAAACGCGCGATCACCAAGTCGACCAGGCGAACGGCCTGATCCGTTTACCATTCCGCTATCTCTCTGCTTTTACGGAATATGTAATTTGCAGACACAGACGTTTCCTCTTTATCAGCTTCGACATCGACACGGAAAAGAGTTAGCGTTTTAAGATTCACGCACGGCAAATGTAGCACGTCTTATTTTTAATTAGAAGAAAGTGTAAATCTCTTACATCGGTCAAGTTTGAAGATCCGTTGAGATTCTCGTTAATTTGAAGACATTATGGCCAATTCCATTCTTATTTTAAGATTGTCTCAAGTAATATCTTTAGATATTAATACGACTCTGTTAGTCGGCTTATGACATCTCGAAACTGTACTTAAGAAGTACGGTTAACTACAGCGTCTAATAATAAAAATTAACAAAAATTCACAATATATAAGTAAGGGACTTGCTAAAAGCGCCAAATAATTTTAGATCGTCTTAAATATAAGAACCAAATGCCATAATGGCTATAAATGCCAGCCTATATCTGACTTATCATTATTTAGATCTGTTAAATCGATCGTCGAAACAGTTCACAACGTTTCCACTATCCTTTTCGCAGATCTCTCATATCTTATATCTCTCCTCTGCAAAATTATTCTGGCGAAATCGCGCACATCGACTTGTCGGAAACGATCTCTCATTAACGACATCGTAAGCCCGGGGTCAAATGCATGTCGTTATTAGTAGATCCCAAGGACTGATGATTCCCGTGTGTGCTTTTACTTCCGGTCGTTCCGACGGTCTTTTTTTTTCTCCCATCTTTTCTCTCTGTCTCTCGGTCGAGAACGGGAGTCGTCGCGAGTCAATTAATTAAGATCCGACTTGTCGTACGTCCTTACTTTTCCAGCCTACGGGCTGGCGTCGACGCAATTATTTCTAATCACTTTAGAAAATCCCCCGCTGCGCGCATGGTCGATCGACGACGATCGACCAAGTGTGTGCCATCTTTCTAGGCTGTTCGACCTCCGCTTTCTGAATCGCGCGTCAGAGTTTCCTCGCCGCTTGTCTCTAGCTTGACCATAAACGGTCGATATCTCTAGCCAACGAGATAGCGATAGATCGCTAGCGGTGTCACATTTACGAGGAACTGCATGGAGATTAATTGAAGTACCGACACGCTTCATCGAACGCGAATATAACAATTTCTTATGTCCGTTCGAAATATTTTTATCTTTAGGATATATGATCAAGTATTTCATGTGCTTGTTGTATATTAACAATTTAATTATTATTCTCTTCAAGCTTTTTTCTGTCAAAATTTTAAATAATAATTATATCTCTCGGTCGGGGACGGTAGTCGTTTTAAATAATACTAAGAGACATTTCAAATAATATTTAGAGATATTTTAAATAATACTCTCTAAATCTGAATCAGTGGATAATCACTGATATCAGTGCCAAGTATGCTATTGGTAATTAGTGAATTAAATGTGAAATCCTTAGCTAATCTTTATTATGTGATATAACTAATCTTGTTTTAGTGCTTAAATTCAATGAATATGGTATTGAAAAATTGAAATTAACGTGCAAATATCAATATTTTAGTTATATAATACTCAAACATTCTTCCTTTTTTAGTTGAACTTCACTGATTATCAATGTCAAGTGTACCACTGGATAATTAGTGACTAGTTCACTGATTTAGAGAGTAATTATGTAATAGTTATATGTAGTAGTTATTAATATAATATTAATTATTGTTCATTTTTCCAAACTTTCTTCTGCCAATTTTAAATAATAAAAATCCTGTGAGAAAAATCTTGAGGAAAAAACAGGTAATTTCTATTTACTAAATTTACCGATGTGTGTGTGGAGACTTCGATTTACTTCGAAAGTTCCAATTGTAAGAGTGAAATACTATGTTCAAATCTTTGCTGCACTTAATGCATCGAATAGTCTGCTGAGTAAGTGACAAGTGAGTATGTTGGCTGCGATCGTACCTCTTCTTGTTTTTCCCGCGAAATCTAGTGTAGGAGAAATTACCTGTTCGCCGCACTTCGAAAAGCTGACCAACACGATCGTTTTTCCATTAGCCTTGTTACCACCGGGAATAGGCTGAGGAACTCTCTTTCTTTCTCCTTCCCTCGGCCCACGTCATCGTAAGGTCAGCGAACGGGAAAGTCGCGATAGATAAAGATTTTTCGAGGACGTTACATAAAAATGAATTAACTCGTGAAATTAAAGAAATCGGATTGCACATAGCACGACTAATTTCGTCACTTCTGCATTTCGAATTCGCAATTAACATTATCTAATATAACATTATCTAATATAACGTCGCGTAAAGTAAGAGTTTGGATATGAAAATGTAGAAACCGTATAAAAGAACATCTTTAAAATGTTTTGAAAGTACAAAATATGTTTTGAAAGTATCATATATTCATAGTCCGTTCTTATTTCAAGACTGTCTGAAGTAATATCTTAAGACGCTAATATGGCCTTCTGATTGGTTCGTGACTTCTTAAGACTGTACTTAAGACGATCTTGAATATAAGATCTGACTATGAATATCTTAATGATGTCTTTAAGAGGTCTTATGTCCGCATTTGGGACACACTGTTCTCTGGATTGTTTCGAAATCGTATGACAAATGAATTTTTTGAAGCTAGAAATGCATATCGCGCGCCGGATGTGCTTCTTTTTTCGAGGGAGGAGAGACAGTAAACTCGCGTAAATCGATAATTTTCTCTTCCATCGTCTCCGTCACTCCACGTAACGCTCTTAGGAAAGATAGTTAGCTATCGATCAATTACGCGCTCGATGCACACGCCGGTAAAATGGGCTTTTATCGTTCAACTTTCCTTTGGGATATATAAAAGATTCGAGTAAGAGTAAAGGTCGACTATAAATACATCGAGAATACTCGGCGAACGTAACTGCGTGTGCGGGCGCGACAAGAACCGATCGTTCGTGAAGGTCGTTGGGACCGCGCACCTCGTCGGCTTTATCAGTCCAGTCACGTATCAAAAAATACATTTGATGCTTTTACTAAGTCTTAATGAAGCATTCAAACTGTCGGGCGAAACGAATCCGAGTGGAACAAGATAAATTGACTCAAGAAACGCGTTTGACACGATATCGCTATGGTCACAGAACTCCCGCGAGACATCGTCTACAAGATGATGATCTCTACAAGATGTCGAATTAATTCACAACAATTTTCTAATTATCGCAAAATACTACCGGGATCTAAATCGTTAAGTTGAAGAGTTTATGGGATTGAATAACTTCGAGCCGGCTTATTTTCAACCTCGGATTCCGCGCGACTGTATTACGCGAGGAGAAGTCCATTCGCGGTCGTAGTCCGACCGTAACTCGGGAATCCGTTGTAAACAGTACCTAAATGGCGATTTGAGTCGGGCAAAAGGCCCCGGCGTAACGACCTGTACTCAGGGCGAACCGTAATCTTCTTTTGCGCCGCCACGTTTGCATTTAGCGGCCGTACTGCGCGCGCTAATCTTTATGGCGACTCGACTGGTCGTCGACTTACTTAACGATCGATTTCGCGTCCACGGACGATCGCGCATATCGTTTTCGAACTTGTCTCGCGAAGATAACCCGTTGTCCACACCTGTACCTGTTTGCTATATCTCGCAGCACACGCGTCCGATAATTGCAAAGTATGGCAATTAATCTCGCAACGTAGGCACAATTTTTTATTTCATTTCATTACATTTCTGGAGTAATTATTTATGACAAAATGATTATATTTTTTTTTTGTTTAATAACTGAGAAATTCTATGCATCATTGAGAAACGTGTATCGAATATTTATAATTTTCCTTTACACCGTATATGAAGCAATATACGCTGCAATTAATTCACTTATCATTACTATCTCAAATTGACGTCAGAAGTGAGAAAATATAACTTGTGTAAATTTCTTGCAAAATATATTAATGTAGAAACATATATCAATAAAACAATTCTTACAATTAACAGAACCGACTTGTAAAAATTCTTTATATTTGTTTAAAACTATTTATATTTGTTAAATAAATGTAATCATATATTTTGAAATAAAGTGTACATAATCAAAAATAAAATAAGCTACGTTCAGCTATGAGAAACTATTAAATTAATACATAGAAATTAATATGATTTAATTTCTCCTGAAACAAAAAATAGTTTTCAATATATTCTAGATCTATTTTATCAATTGCAAATGTTATTTTATTGAAAAATATTTTTATTCTAATTTACAAGAATGTTTATTGTATGTTTTCTTGCTTCTGACATCGCAATCTGACAATAGTGATAAGTGAACAGAAGCAAAAGTTTCTCACGTATTAATCGCTATTCTGATTTTAATCAATCTACATATACTAAAAAATACTGATAAAGATACGTGCGCGCACGTTGTATTTGGCGTTACCAGTTTCGTAAAAGACGTCAAACGGTACATGGATTTATATTTGATTCGCATGAATCAGGCGTTACGCAATTTTCACAGTTTTACACCCGTACAGTTTTTCACCCGTTCGTTCTAGTCTAATCCCGTTCCCGAAGACAAATCGGAGATTATTATTAAATGATAATAGGAACGAGTTTGGCCAGCCGTTTCTTACAGCTGTTATCATTGAAACGGGAATCGATGTACGCATTGTATGCCATCGTCCCAGTATAGAATTTATTTGTGTCACGATAATATATGGGCGCTAAATACTTTCAATTAATACCGCATCGCCCGTGTACCCGCACTGGTGCGACGTTTATGTGTTTTTCACCTGCTTGTGTGTGCCACTTTTGTGACTCCCATGCGAGCGATTTTACAGAACTACATGAACAGCAAGCTTTCCATGCTGAATGCTAAATGCACGGGTCATAAAGTTCGAAACGATAAACGATACCGCGAAAAAAAAGTAGTCCTAAATCGTTTGTTACTATTGTTTTACTATTTACAGGACAAATAGTAAAAAATACGAGAAAGCCGTTACAGGCACTGAAATAGTCATATTTTGAGATAAAAAATACAATAAAATAATGAATTATAACAAATCTCACTCAAATGTAAAGATTTTTTAAATTGATATCTGTCTAAAAGTTATTCTTGTTTATTATTGTGAAAGTTAGATAGGCTTTTAAAAGCTCTCCAAGGGGGGAAAGCGTCGTTTATGTAAGAAGAAGATTCAGACGACCTTTCTTCTCCTAGGATGTTATTTTTTACTTGAACGTCCTTTACGATATATATATATCGTATATATATATATATATATATATATATATCGTATTACCGAAGCATTCTGTGTGAAACATCGACCTGGCGTTCGCTTTCATACTCCACACGATGGACGGTTAAATGCCACAACATTATGCACGAAAAAATTGCTTTCCCGAAGTAGACCTTTTAATCGGTGAACGCGACCAAAGGTCCGAAAACCATCAAGATAATTAAGTAGATTGCCATGGAAATTAGATTGAGCGAGTTTCTCGCGAGCGGGGACAACAAACTAGTTTAATTGCCCGGCATTGTGTCGGAAGTTAATGACTGCACTCGCGGTTGTCTTCCTCAGGACACGCCGTCGCCATGTGAAGACAAGTTGCGACTTTAATTGCAACGCGCATTAAACATGGAAAGCCGATGCGAGTCGCGGATCGTAAAAACGAAACGCTTGTGATCGCGTCGAGACTCATAAGAAAAAGTCGCACTTACGTTGCCAAAATTCGGACGCGAATCAATCGGAGAATGTTATGCTGGTGCAGCCATAATTTTTTCATCTCTCACTCTTAAAATCGAAGTTCTGATCAATCAATCTGATAAAAAATTATTAATCTAAAAATTATTTGTCTGAATAGAATAATTTTCAGCTAGGATGACAAGATTAAACATTTTTGTAATATAACAAAAAAATCAATTAAGAGAAATAAATCTATTTTCTTATTTATATACGTATCCAATTTTGCAAAACGTGTGCCGAAATTTGTTTTGGTGTTGTTATACAATCATGAGTAGAATAGTAATATGAAATTGATAAACAATTTAATGATTTTTTTATACTAATTAATATCTTAAATATATAATATCTTAAATATATAATATCTTAAATATATAATATATAATATAATGTTTGACTCCCGGCCGAGGCAATATTTTTCGCAATAAGTTTATTACAGTTTGTTAAGATTAATTTGGGAAATTTGAAGGAATTATTAATATTTCAGATTGATTGCGTTGAAAGTCCGACCATACTGGCACGCAATTATCATTTCTGAAATTAATTCATTTATATGAATATATATAATAGTTCAACATCTTAACATTCAAACTGTAGTGGCGCTTCGTATTTAAAGTAATGTATTTAACATAAACGGTCTTGTTTCCAATCTTATTGTTAAATATATAAATTTACTCTAAAATGTTTACTAAAATTCACTTTGGCCGAAAATAGATTTATTTCTCTTAATTGATTTATTCTTGTCGATTTAATACGCATTGTAATTAAAACAAAAAAGGCTTCGTATTATGTGGCATGATTCGTCCTGGAAGCAAAATGAGAAAGAAAGACAAAGAAAGAGAGAAGAAGAATAGTTCGCGATTAATGCAACACATTAACGAGAATTGTTGCGACTATACTGTAGGCGATCGTCTCTCTGGCCTCGAGGTCCCACGTTACATTATCTCCGGCTGCTTCAACCATCCGGGATGGTAATTCTGCGTTATTTCCCGAGGTCGAGGTCGCGGCAGGTCTCTTGTCGATTCGTGCGGAAAAAGAAACCATCGACCTCCGCCGAATAAATCGTCGGGACGGTCTCGTCGTGACGAGACAACGCGGTAAATCATCCGGGTTCTCAGGCTTTCAAAGGACCATCTCTCGTCGACTAGCATTAATGAAGACCCCCGCACGGCTTGCCATTATTAACGCTATTATATCGTTGCGTTATTGTAAACCGCCTGGCGGAAGCGCGAAAATAGATGTTGTTTTTCTTCCTCTTTTTTTTTCGACGATGAAAGAAAGGCTTCACGTTATTTGTACAAATGAGTATCTTCGGGTAATTTATACGGCAAGTAAGTTAAACAACTGTTGTGTTCTGCGAATGAAATGCCAATCTGAGCACGATGATCAATATGATTATCGCCACCGATCAAACGGAGAAACAAATTTCATAGCTGAGAATGCGTTTAAATAGGATTTAATTAATTTTAATTATCACACATAATTTCTAATTTCCTTATTTGATTTCTTTTGATACTCTAATATCGTATTTCTACTTGTTTCCATCTCGGACCGTGTGTTTCATTATACAATGATATTACATCATTGAAGTAGAACATTTAATGAGATCTGCTCGTAAAAAGTGAAATTTTATGAATAATCAATAATGAGACTAATTTCCCCAATTTCGAAGAACATAAAACGTAACTACGTTGTTGAAAAACTTTCTAGTAAAATCCATTGAGTACTACTCTAATTAAAAAGTGAAAATTATCAATAGATCGAAAAGAAAGCGGCGCGTAATCTTTCGTAATCAAAGTTAGAACTCGGCCGTTGAAAACCTTTAGATATTATCAAGTTTCATAATCCTAAGACTCTGAATTCGCAGAGACGGTCTCGGTCGTCGCACGAGAGGTCTGACCGCTCTTGACCCTCGAGACTGGAATCAGAACTCACCTTGCCGCGACGAATAATCGTCGCGTTATCCCGCGAAGTCTGCCTGTTCTCGCCTAATTACCAAGGATTATCACCAACAAGAATCAGTCCGATACCAAGTCCAATAAACAAGGACGAAGGACAAATTTTCACTTTTATAGTCCAGGAGGGCCCACCTCGGTGTATCCACAGTTCTTCTCACCCGCGATTACTTACTCGCCCCGGCGTGCGTCCACCTGGATGCGACACGTGCACGAATACGTACGCTTTGATCTCGGCACTCGTCGACGACCAAGGAAGCGAAGGAAGAAGAGAAAGAAAAAAAGATTCGCGATTGCGATTCCCCTCCCAGCCGATCGATCCGCTTACGCGGAAAGGATCCCGCGGGGATCCCTCAACGGGACGGGGACAGGAATTTGGAGAGAGGTCCCGTTCACAATCAGGAAGAACGGCGACGCGCGTCGCAGGCTTGGCGAAGTACACGATGATCACGCGTTGTCGAGGACGATGCGGCAGGTGCAGTCGCTGCAGCTGGCACGGTCGTCGGCTTCATACTGAAGGGGAGAGAAACACGGCGAGCACGATGCCGCCGCAGGCTGCCGCCGCACGAGCAGCTACGAGAAACTGGCTCCGCCGTCGTCGCCGCTGCCGCCACCGCCGTCGCCGCCGCCGCCGTCGTCGCCGCTGACTGCTCCGAAAACTCAGAGCAGCGCCGATCTCTCCTCTCCGTTTCTCTCCACAGATCTCTCTCCGTCCTCTCACTCTCGTCCTGCCGCTGTTCTCTTCGCCACCCCGTCTCTCTTCCCCGTCGTTGTGCGTTTGCCATTCGTGGTGGGGTTTTGCTCTCCGCGAATGGAGTAGGGGCCAACCTCTCCTTCTCTCTCTCTCTCTCTCTTTCTCTCTCTTTGACTGAGATGACGGGATCTCTCTTCTTCTTCTCATGAGATCGCGAACGGGGCCCCGAGGATATTTTTGGATTTTTCTTTCGATACGTTGTCCTGCGAGGAGTCACCCGGTTTAAGACCCGTTCGGAGGGATCCTTCACGATAAATTCCCGCGAGAAACAGCTGCACTTGCCACGGCGTCCAAACGAATTTGCTTCGCAATCCTTCGGATTTGTAGATTTGTAGGTACATAAGAATCAGATTTGTAAGACGAGAGGTGCACATCAGTGCTTCAGGTACTCTTACTTCAGTAACAAGCTTTTGTATTTTCTTCAACGTCCACTTTTAATCTAAATTTAGTAGCATGATTTTCTACTTTCGACTGTTGCTAAGGAGGAAGTTGCTCTTTTTCAATGCTAACGCATTCCTTGCGATTCATTCCAGCATCCATAACAAAATATATATTCCACATGGAATATTTTGATAGATCATTTCTTCACAGACCGAAGCTTGTTCTTTTTACAATAGCGAATCACACAGCGACTCAAATTATTACTATTTGCATTCTTTTACGAGATATAAATAAAAATTTTAAACTCCAAAAAATACACCAAGTCAATATGATTTTATTTTGTTGTTATGAAAGTCAAAATGATTTTTTGTTACAAAATTTGACTGTTTATTGACATTAAAAATCAAAATAAAGTCATTATATTTTTTTTAATTGACTCTCTCTTTTATATGTTTCTTGAAAAACGATTTATCAATTCCGTGAGAATTTCATCGTGGATCTTAAGAAATGGACGATGCAAAAGTTTTACTTCATGTCCTCGGATTTATCAGTGCAGAAAAAGGAAGCATCGGCGAAAATTACAATTTCCACATGTCCGTTTCGTCTTTTCATACCTGGTCCAGGTTGCGCTCGAACCTGGCGCGACGCGTTCCGGTAGGTCGGTGACGCCGAGAACCGGACCGGCTACAAAAACGATTACGTTTTGTGAAGAGCGAGAGAGGGGAAAGACGAAGAGCAGCCGTGGGTTACCGACGGGTCCTCTTGCCTGGATCGTAAAGATGCCCAGATGCATCGCCGAATATGGCCGAAAACACCTAAGTGCGCCCGGTAACAAGACGCCTCGTCGCGAAACGCTATACCGAGAGGTGTGAGACTTATCAGATCCCAAAGATTATTTCCAGCTGATTTATCTAGACAGAATAAAATTTTTTTTTGCTTATTGTTAAAATGTAAAACATACTACACTGAACAAAAATTACTAAAGCTTAATATATGTATATTTCTTTGAATAGTACTAAGTAAATATTTATTTACTGTAAATGAATATTTACTTAGTAAAAAATAACAGTTAAATCAAATTAATGATTTTTGTATTAAATAAATATATGTTTATATTTAGTAAATATTTACTTATATTTAAAATTATATTCATACAAATATTTATTAAAATTTTTTTCAGTGTAAAATATGATAATTTTTTACGTGTTAAAAAAGAACTTATATTTTTAATTTAAAATTTTTTTTTAATGTCCATGATTTTTGATGATCCTAATGAAACGTCCGTTACTAGAAGTGAAAACTAACTTTGGTCGATCAGAATTGCTTGGCTTTCCTCTAAATAAAGCATAAATAAAATAGGGAATTGATTTGAAATTTTTGAAGTAATTAATTTGAATTTCTTAGAAAAATGAATTCAAGTCTAATCCACTGTGATTTGATTCAATTCGATTCGAATTCAAACTGTTCGCAAACTTCTAGGATATATAATTCACTTAGGCTCAGTTACACCAATGTCACTTTGATTTTAAGCGAGACTTAAAACTTTATCTCGTTTTAAAGCCAAAAAGAGACAGAGAAAGAAAGAGTTTTAAGCCTCGTTTAAAACCAAAGTAACGTTGGTACAATCGGACCTTAATGTTATAGATGCTTCGAAGTATTTGCTTGACTAATCAGAAGATAAAATTTTACCAATTAGCCAATTAAAGAATGCTTAAGTAGAAATATTTATCGTTTTCTTTCTACTTTAGAAGGAAAATATCATGCTACATTCGGGAAGTTGGAACACTTCCATATTTTCTCCATATTTTCAATTTTGGTTTTTTTAGTATAAAAAATGCGGAAAATAAATATAATTATAGTTTAAAAATAATTATAGAATATAATTATAGAATATAAATCTCTGTTAATATTAACGAGAAATATCGCTGGAATCAATAAATTATTATCAGCACGATATTTTTCCTTCAAGTGTCGTGCTGTTTTTTT
>Ga0157362_1000442_pt1 | contig 14037 bp, 17 predicted proteins | sample AttlaeALBM3_FD_111480 | JGI IMG/M metagenome (GOLD analysis project Ga0157362, IMG submission 111480) | Fungus gardens microbial communities from leaf cutter ant in Ribeirão Preto, State of São Paulo, Brazil - Atta laevigata ALBM3 | ecosystem: Host-associated > Fungi > Mycelium > Unclassified ... | reverse complement strand
GTTTCGATAATTACAATTCTCTCTCTCTCTTTCTCTCTCTCTCTCTCTCTCTCTCTCTCTCTCTCTCTCTTCCAGTAGGAAATCGATTCTTCTAACACGATGAGCTTCGATAGAACGAAAGATTTGAACGTTTTTGTTCACTTTATGCACACTGCCTTGGACGTAGTAAAATATTAATATGGCTTTCAGCAGTGGCGAATTGCGATCGAAGCTCAACGCATTAAAGTTCCTCGAATTTGGGCGAGTGAAAATTATTAGGCACATACCACATTTCTCCTTGGATCTTCATCCTCACTGAATTACAAAATTCTTAGATTAAGAATTTGTCTTTTACAATTGCTAAAAGTAGGAATCGTCAGTTCACAATCTGCTACGATTGTAATCTACGTCCATAATTTTGAAAAGTTCAGAGTTCGTCCTCGCTGGACTCGCTGCTGTAAGCCAATTGTTCCTTCCACCATTCTCGAACTTCCAGCATGACGCTGGAAACTTTAGGCGCGGTTGCTTTGTTGTTCAACGCTTCCCTTGCCTGCCTGCTTTGCTCTGTATTTTCCGTTAAATGATGCAAATTATTTTTCACCATTGCTACAAAAAATAATCCAAAATAATTCTGCGCCAAAGATAATTAATACGATATATTGTACGAAAGCCAAGTGATTATTTCGGCTTACCTGGCGGTCTGCTATTCCTTTTCTTCGACACTGCGATCTTATCCTTCTCGGATCGAACGGATGCTGGATCCGATAAAGTTGGTGCTAGATACTTTCTTCCCGAAGCACTTCCTATGCTGTCCGATCTTGGAAGCACCATCGGTTTCTTGGCCCTGTATTTTGGAGCTTCGACATCCTAACAGTTGAAAACAAGATAATAAACTTTTTTCATCAAATTATATTATTTTTTTGAAATCATAATGATGATACAAATTCTAATTTTCATAAATATAGAAGTGGATACTTAAAAATTTTTTAAACAAAAAATGTCACTATTGGACATCATTGATTTATGATATAAAAATATCAATTCACATTTTTCTACAAGAAATGCTTGGGGTGTAATAAAGCAAATAAAGTGTGAGATAAGACACACCTTTATTTCAGTCTCTTCTTCACGATCAATACTAACTTCCTTGCCTTTCTCCTCTTTACCTTTCTCTATATCTTGAGGTGGCACAGCTGTGTTATTTGTAGCACGAAGACCCGCGATAAGATTGTTTTGTTTCTGCAAAGAAAAAAAATTATTATTTCTCTGATACGATTTCAGATTAAGTCATTCTCACCGCTCGTATCTTCTTCAGGCAGCCCTGTAACCAAGTTCTGATGGTTTGCTTAGCCACTTCCTCCTCAATTATATACTCGAATTCTTCCCGTGCGAGAAGTTCTTCCAATTGTAGTGCTTTCCTTATATCCACTGAGCGATACGATAACATACTAAAAAATTTTTATTAAGAAAACATTGTAAAATATTCGAATAATGTAATATATAATGAATGAAAAATTCACGAATTGAAATATTTAAAACATCTAATAAAGAAGAAATTATTCCTATAGAAGATCTGAGAAAATCTCAAATATCTAAAAATTTTACTTAACAAGCTATAAATGTTTAATATTTCATTTACAATCCATATTGTAAAACTTACTTAATAACATCGTGAAAGGTAACATCTTCGCCATTGTGCAATCGTTCGAGTTCGTAGCACATGTATTTGAAGAGCAGGCGATCCTTTTGTGGATCGGTCTCCAATCTACCTTTCAACAATCGCAAGATAAACTTCACCTAAAATCCGCAAACATCAGTATTTGCTTCTTAGAAATTGGTGTATTATTTCTAATATAACACGGATTCGCGATAAAATCATACCCGCTTCACCGGTATAACACCTTTCTGATGATTATCAACAACATTCCACGTGTTCTGAAAGTTCCTTATGTCTGCATACGATAATAACGCATCCTCTTCATTTGAATAGAATAAAGAAAAGTTCTCCATGATAATAGCTGTTCAAAAAGAAAAAATTTCAATCTTTGTTTTATTCCCTTTAAATTACTCTCTATAGACATCTAATTAAAAAAAAATTTTATATATATATATATTATTAAACAGAAAAATTAGATTGAAGTCACTATATAATAAAATATTTTCTGTTAAATAATCTCCTTTTTTGTCTGATCTAAGATAAGAGGAGAAATACAGCTATGATTTTTTAAAATCTAACCAACATGATTTTGTATAAGCTTCTTTGATGTACGTACAAGTATATTGCATACATACCCACTAAAAGATTCAAGACGATGTAAGTAATGATGACGTAAAAAGTGCAAAAATAAATTAGAGAAGCGTGGAAATTGCCGCAATCCGTTTCCCAGTAATTATCCGCCGGTGTGCAATAAGGTGGTTGTATCATGCAGTCGTGCATAATTTTGTTCCAATCCTCCCCCGTCACTATGCGAAAGAGCATCGCCACGCCGGTAACCGGTGATTCGAAATTAGCGCGTCTAAATTGCAAAGAGATTATTTCTAGCGGAATATATCAAGCGGAAGCAGAGCAAGATAAAGAAATATTATAATAGAGCGAAAAAGAATTTAATACTAAAAAAATTATATTGGAAGAGATTTATATTAAATTATATTGCACGTGTATTTTATATATCTTAAAATTTTGTAGACAGTATATACTTTTCTCACCTTCCTATACCTTCTCCGTACTTCACTGTACCAAAGATTATAGTGCCAGCTAACGCGTAGAAGAAGACAAGAAGAAACATGCCGAATATGATGAAGAAGCTCTTGCAGACGGATACACCAACTGTCAACATTAGCATCTTGAGAGTGGTGTGTTTGCCAGTGATGGTGAAGAACCTCAAGATTACGACCATAAATCCAATTACGTAAGACAGATCGTTCTGAGATCAATAAAACATGATAATATGAGAACAACGAGTGATAGACGAAGAAAAAATACAAAGGATTCTTGACGATGAAAATACCTGCATTGTGCAGTGTATGATGATCCAGATAACGCCTACAACTGTCACGAGTAGATCGTATCTGTTTCTCCTGGATTGCCAATAACCACGCGGTGTAAAAGCAATGTTTTTCATGATTACTTCCACAAGGAACACCAGTGTCAGAATCGTGGAGACCATAGCCAGAGCTTCTGTGTGTTCCTCTTCGAGTCTCCACTTCAGACGAGCAGGATAAAAAAGGAAGAAAGATAGATTAAACACGAGCAGGCACGTTATATTTATTTTTACTAGTTTAATGATGGCAAGGAATAAATAATTCAAGAAAAATTTTCTTACGATATTCGTTGAAATTGCATATTTCTTTTGAAATGGATCAAGCGCTTGATTCTATATAACAATGTTAATAAATCCGTAAAAAACTAAACAGAATGTCAAGCTAGTCTATAAAACTATTTTTTCTAATTTTGTGATTAATCTTTGCGCTATATGCGCTATATGACGCTATATGACGTAAGAAGTATGATTTGGCACAATTTTACAATTTTACAATTCCAAGCATACACTTATTATAATTAATAATATTCCTAAAAATTAATACATATTTTTGTAATTCAATTTAAGGAAATAATCAGCCTTGAAAAATATCTATCGAATCTCACGCATCTATATCCGAATATTATTTTGTTCAACTCACAGAAACGCACAGAAGAGCGCTGTTCACGAGTACCATGACAGCAATGAATCTTTTGAAATAAATGTTCTGCGTAATATCGTAGATGAAAGCACGGAACTTCTTGCCGTCCGGTCTAGGTGGTAAGTGCAGCGGCTGAGCGATTTTCAGACGTTTCTTCAAGTCGCACCTATATCCCAACAAAAAAAAAACTCCTAATCTAGAGATCGCGATATTTACTGAATATGACATCTCACCACCGTCTTTGATCGACCGTGAGCAAAGCAGTGCCTTTGTTCTCGGAGTAATTCGCGATCACCACACCCACGAACAATGTCAAGCCGATCATGCAACCGAGGAAAATATAAACGTGTATATAGATAGCGTGAGCCTGAAAAAAGATACAATAAGATATTGAAGAATGTGACGGAGAAATAATATTCTTACCCAATTCCAAATTTTGTAATTTTTGTGATCATCTATATTGATCATCTATATAACAACATAATCTATTATTCTGTCAAAAGAAATAATGACTCACGGGACCAAGAGCTTTAATAAGAACATCCCGTACGTCAAGCCATCCTTTGAAAGAAAGTACTTCAAACAAAGCCATCATAGCATCGCCAATATTATCAAAGTTGAATCTTTTAGGATTAGCCCTGAAAAATGTGTACAAAATAAGCGTGTACAAAATAGCATATTTTCTTATATTAGTTCCTTATAATTAATCTGAATTAAAGAAAATGTAAATGAGCAAAATTCTCAGAATTGCATGATTTATGCATACCAAACACGCGGTACTAATATGGACGGATAACTCTCGTTTTCCCCTGGTCGTAGTTTCATCTTCGTCACGAACACTCTTCTCATAAATACTCCGACGCATTCCTCGCGCTTCAAGATCGTGGGATCGTTACATCTCGCTAATCGACCGCCATATAATTGCACTCCGTAACTCGCGAACATAAACATCAGCAAGAACAATAATGTTGATACCTGAATGAAGTAATATATTTATATATATTTGTCTGTTAATTTGTTTCATCATTTTCAGATTAGTTATTTCTAGAAGTAATATAGAACGATAATAATAGAATAATAAAGAACGATATTTACCAATAAAATTTCCTTGAATCCTCTGCACAGCTCGTAAACGACTTTCCTCATATGCGGAACAAGAGTGAAAATTCTTAGTGGTCTGACGCATCGTAATATCATCAGCAGTTGTGCTCCAGAATTCGGCGGCACGCTTTTCGGCATCCAACATAAGAATATGAGACTTACCTGCGACAACGTGCATACAATATTATATATTATATATATATATATATATATATATATATACTAAGAAATATATATTTTTTATCACATATAATTATTGTACTTAAGATTAAAAGAAATATTTCCCAATAGAATTTAATATTTCCAATATACTAAACAATGTAAATGAAGACATCTAACACAGAAGCAACGTCTTTGATGTAGGCCTTGGGTGTAAAGAACAGACCATCTGCCAAGATTTTTAACGCTAGTTCAATGCTCATACAAATAACGAAGCAGTATTCGGTGATCTGCAACGCCGGTGTCTCCATTACGCGCTTTCGTGGTGTCTCAAACATCATCGAGATGCACGACAACGTCGTGATGAATATCATTACCCAATCGAGATAGGTTACTAAACCAAGGAAATTGCTGGAAGAGATACAGAATTTGTCAACTTGGCTTCTTTGCTTCATGACGATGGGACAATATATTTCAATATTCGCGATGCTTACTGTAGACTCTTGTATTGCACCTTCCTTTCCTTGCCTGTTAAAGGATCTTTCAATCTCGCGTCGTATCTCGCGTAGACGAACAACTGGCAATATTTTCGGAATTTGCTTTCGCGAGGTACCGCAAATAACGGCGTATCGAAGAATGGATGGTTCTCTCGCAAATCATCTTCGCGTTGGTTTCTGGAATGAAAGAAGAGATATATAAGATATATAAGAGATATATAATTGTGAAAATCTTAAAAATCTTAAAAATAATTTCGGTACCTTCGCATCTCCGCCTGTTGTCTCTTAGCTTGTAGCAATTTGATATCTAAATCATGTGGCCTTCTGCTTGACGAACTGACTCTGTTTATTCCTCCTATATCACCGTTTTCCATAAGATGCTCGTATGTCTGTTTTAATTTGATTGATCCACTTCGGACGCTTCTTCTGATTGATCTATTTTTGTTATGCCAATAGAAAACATAGATAAATAAACGTAAAAACATAAAATATCTTCGTACTACATACTATACTTAAAGAATATCAGAATTTAATCGATGATAATTAACAGAGACAGTAATAACTTAGAAAATTTTATATGTAATATATTAATTAAAAAAAACTGTTATTAAATCTTTAAATTGTCCCATTTAAAAAATTTTCAAATTTATAAATCTAAATTCTCGTTACTCATTCTATTAACATTTCTATTATCTTGTTCTTACTTTTTCGGATCGATGCGAAGTTGCTTAGTGCCACTCACGGTGCCCTGCGGTTTTAGAAGTCCTTTTCCTGGTACTGGAATCATGGCGGAGTCTCCCAAGAGAAGCCTCTGATTATTGGAATCACTAGAACGACTTAAATCTTTAAGTTGAAAATTTCAAGAAATATAATAACAAATGATATTTTACTTACTTTATGATATAAATAACAGAAGCTTTCTTCAAATTAGTAACGACACTTCTCACCTTCGGCGGATTATTTAAAATTTTCACCGGGCGTTGTTTTCTATACACAATTTTTGAATCAAAAGTTTCGTTAATTCTCTTTACACCTTCATTTTCCTCATCCTCTACTTCAAGCACGAATTGTCGCATAAAACTCTCGCGCACCTTAAAAAAGATAATTCGAATATTAATTCAATCCATTGAATAATTAAGCGAAATAGATTGTTTTATAATCTTGAGGCTGTAAGATGTTAAAATTCTTCAACAAAATTAAAACTATTCTAAATTTAATATCTAAGGAATAAACCAAGGAGTTAATAATAATTATTCATGAATATTTACCTTCGGTAAATTGAAATCTGATGGCACTTTGTGAAGACACGTCATCTGCGGACTGTCTGGGAATTTTTCAAAGATTCTCAATCTGAATGGCAAGCTTTCCTTTATCTCGGCACTTTGTTCACGAAATTTCAATTGCTTCAGTTTCTTAATGTCCTCATCCAATTCGAGATTGTCAAGAATTACCGCGACGAAAAGACTTAGCACGATCTGAAGATATAATTCAGCATTAGTTCATATCATAGCTTGCATAAAGGAGATATTGATGATTACCAATGTGACAAAGAGATGGTACAAAATGAAGTATACTGCGATAAACGGTGCTATGCCTTCATGTGTTCGTAACATAGTTTCATCCATCACATCGACCCAGGCTTCTTGTGTGAAAATTTGGAACATAGACATAAATGCCTGAAAATTTACATTTTGATGAGTAAGTCACAATAGTCGTGTAATGTGGTTTGTTAAAGTATAATCACTTCAGGAAAAGTTTCGAATTTGGTGAAGTCGCAAAGGAAGCAGAAGAGCTGCATAGAAATACTTGAGGATATCACCAGCAGGCACATAGTAAAAATGATGAGACTACCGAGCTTCTTGCCAGGGCCGAAAATTTTGTAGACAAAGTCCTCCAGCATTGGTGACGCTTTAATAAGCCGAACTATTCTGAGAACCTTCCCATATAAAAATACCATAATAAATTAAAGGTCTTTTATATTGTTTGAATTTTTAAAAGTATAAAAGATCAACACAACTAAGAATATAAAATATATAAACAATAAGAAAAAAGCATAGACATTAGACTGTAGGAAAAATGTAAAAGTGAAGCGACATGAAAGACGAGGAATCAAATAAAGATAGAAACCTGAAAGAAAGTGAATCCAGAGAGATACAAAAACGGAATAATGTGTAAAGTCGTGCCAATGGCAAGCAGCAGTTCGAATTTGTGAATCGAATGCTTAAAATAACTCCGGAAACCCAGGCACCATATCTTGAAGAGAGTCTCTAAATCCAGCAATATCGTGAAGACGATCTCGGCCCAGTAATAATTGTCATAGTATGTTTGCCTCGGTTTATCATCATGCTTGAAACTCATCGTCGCAGTGGTGATGCCATTCGCTAGAATTGCGCACATTATAACTGAACGAAAATGCGGCGACTTAAGAATAGTATGACAAAGTGGAGAAGCTAGGCCCCCATGTTTATTCTCGTCTAATGTCACTAATTTCCAGCCATTATCATCTCCAGTCAATATCTGCATTAAATATATCAATTATATTATCAATAAAATCATACAATTATATTCGCTTAAAATTAATTTTAAATAATAATATTCCTGTATATTTTTAATGAGAATATTTTAATAAAGTAAAGTAAAGGCTGTTTCTTCAAAGATATCTTTGGTAAAACTGACCTGCGATGCCGAACTGTTGCTAATGTGACCTCTAACGCCCCACATTTGTTGGAACTGTACTCGGATTTCGTTAAAAGTTTCCGTAATGACAGCAATGAAAACGTTCTTCACTAACCAGGCCAAGAAGAATATCATTGTGCTGAAGTAAAGAACTGCGCGCCATGCTGGTAGACTATCGATCGCGCGATACATGATAAAGACCCATCCTTCCTGAGAAGCCGCTTGATATACGGTGAAGATACTGGTAGCTAAATTCAAATTTGGAATTAAATTTTCAGACAATAAGATATTTTTAAATACTTACAAATAATATTCGAATATTACTTTAGTTTTTAATTGATAAATAATGTTAAAATTGTTCAATCTTCATATTAAAAAAAGACTTACATGCGATGTATAAAAGATATAAAAATCGACAAAATGTTGATAAAATTGCACTGGATAAATTATAATATAATTTGTAATCTTATTACTATCTTTGAAGCTATTATAATTATTATCACATAAGAATATAGAATATGAAAATATGAAATATAAGAAAATATGTATAAGAAAGATAAAATCATAAAGTTGTAACAAATAAATTAGTTAACTTTACATATTCTTAGAAAAATAATATGAAAGCCAATAAATACAGAAGAACGACAAGGGCATAATAACATTAACATTAACTACTACCAAACTCATCAAATCCATTGAAGCCTATAATATACTTGGTCAACTCCAATTTCATGCAGACCATTCCTTCGGGGCATTGATATCCAGATTCTGGATCGGTGGAGCAGAATGTGTCAGGAATAGCCAGGCTGTTGATCGTAATGTAATTAGGCTCAGTTGTGTTCAGCACGCAATGATTTTTTAGTTCGCCGAAAAATTGCACACCCAAAAGACCATAAAGGGACATGAAGAACAGGAAGAAAAGCGTTACGTTGTAGATCTGCTGACTCGAGCGTCTAAATATAAATCATATATTGTTAATAAACTTAAATAAATAAATTAAATTAAATTAATAATTGTAGTGTATAATAGTATCTTGTGATATCTTATTCTTATTTAAATGTAAATCTTTCATATCAATTTTATATCAATATCCTTACTTGAAAATCTGATTGATTCTGGCTCTGGGCATTGAAAATTTAAGAAAGACTCGAAGGAAGCGTATCATGATCAGCGGCCGTGGTGACCGCGCTATCGAGGCGTAACTAAATTTTATGAAACCCAGCATCTCAAACATTTGCAGAATTACAGATAACCAGAGAAAGATTACCATAAACCCGTCAAATTGGCACCAGTGGTCTTTCAGATAAGACTTATCCCTCTGCAATGCCATTTATAATTTCATTCTAGTCTAATAGTCAAATGTGTTACAAGTGCATACAAATTTTATTCGCCATTTCATAATGTTGTTGGTATCATAATAATAAAATAAAAACTTTTAATTATTTCTCAAAGCAATCAAGTATCTCAATTGTATCTCTTTGATAAAGAGGGACTTTACCTTTAGTATTCCCCGTATATGCATCTTAGCGATCATCTCGGCAGTGAACAGAAACGTGACTATCAAATCGCAAATAAAGGTAACATATTGAAGGGACGGTACTTTCTCAAAAGTTTTTGGAGTATTTAAGCAAACGGAAGCCAACGAGACTAGGGCGCAAAGTCGCATCAACCGTCTTACCCATAACTGAAATCATATAAGGAATTTTCAGGAAAGATCTGATTGTTGAGAAAAGGAAAACATTTTCGATTTTTACAATTTTCTCCCCTGGGTCAATTTATACTTCCACTCCTCACCTTGTTGACCCATTCTATGTCAGCGCTCTCATTGAGGGACTCTTCTGGACCATAATCGGCCAGGACGGGTTCCCCCTTGAGGCTCTGCTTCCGCCCCAGCATCATAATAGGGATTATGTTCGCAATGGTGAGGCCTGGAAGTAACAGAAAAATGATTGAAATTGGACATGTCATTAATAAAAATGATTATTAGAAATTAAATTATTATTTGACAAGATAAGTATGCATCACGTTTGCTCTCAATGTTCATATATCTTTCTATACATTCTATCCACTATTTAAAAATATATGTATTAGATTAGTAATACACTTTATCAATATATATGTAACATTTCAAACTTTATGTAAATAATTTATTAATATATATTTTAATTTCTAGTAACATATACTTTTAAAAATAGCTCAATAAAGCTTAAAAGATAGCTAGTTTACGAAAATCGGTGTTGTTCATAAAAGGGATAACTCTAAGGAATATTTTATTGTCAAAGAATTTACCTTTCTTTTAGCTGTTCACGAAACGATGGACACTGCCTTTACGGCAATTTCTATAGACTACATCTCGATATAAAGCAACGATAAAGCTCAACATGTAATAAACATCTCAGAGGTAATAACAAGCTGGCAATGTCGCGGTGAACATGTTTCGGCCGTGTCGCCAGCACGGCCGAAAGTCTGGGCAAATGGGCATGAGCAGTGTGCGTTCTCCATGGTTTCCACCTTCTGTGAGAAAATCAATATTTTACTATTCTAAAGGGCGCGAATTTCCAGAAATCGTGATTTTTTTATAATTACTTATTCCTACTTAAAAATATTCATCTTTAATTAAAATATTAAATCAATCCTTTTATCGCTAAATTAATAGATGTTACCAATAACAGTTTGACAACGAAAACGTTAATTTTTTTGAAACACAATTTTCATATATAATTTTCAGCAAATTCAAAGTTCTAGCTAAACATATAACTAATATAATATAAAGTTATGTATTATAACATAACTTTATACAACTAGTATAACATAATAAAAATTAAATTATTATAATAAATTATTTGAAAGGATTAAATAAAAAGAAGAGGAAAACGGGAAGATTTTTTTCTCTCTTTTATTTATATACAGAATACGAGCTTATAGATAATATTATTTAATTTCTTTAATTAATAATTTAATAAAGTAGTTTATTAATAGAAAAATACAGTCATTTGTTATGTTCATTTCTTTACTTATCCTTATTTTGTATTTTTGAAATATATAAATATATCTTTTTTTTCTTGCTCTTTCATTTACTCACATGACGCTGAAAGTTAATGTAATTAGTTTCATCATACAAACTAATAAAATATGATTAAATGCATTGCAATTATGATTCAGATCTCTGCGAGGATTATTTTATGCATTTTCATCTGCAGCAGCCATCAGTTTCGAAAATTCGGAATCTGAATAAGAGAGAAGTGTGGCAGGTGCATCAAATTCAACAATCTTGCCCTCGCTCATGACGAGAATGCGATTACATGCAACAACAGTTTGTAATCTATGAGCGATCGTAAGTACAGTGCAATCCGCGAACTCGTTCTGCAGCGTGTTCTGCACTGTCGCTTCAGTTTCCGGATCGACGGCGGCCGTAGCTTCGTCCAGAATCAGTATCTATAATACATATGCGTATAACATGTTAATATTAATTTTAGTATTCTAAAAAGAAATAAGAAGTATTCTCCGGAAATCAATTTTAAATGTATGTAATATTGCAAAAATCGCTCAATAAAAGTGCATTACCTTTGTACTGTGTAATAAAGCTCTTGCCAGACAAAGAAGCTGTCTCTCGCCAATGCTCAAATTATTTCCGCCAAATCCAACGGACGCATCGAGATTTCCCGACATTAGAGACACCTTTTCTTTCATCTGAGTCTTTTCAAGAGCATTCCAAATATCATGATCGGCATGATGTTGGAAAGGATCCAAATTAGATCTAAAAAACGAATCAAATGAAGAGAATAGCTAGCAAAAATTGCTAATTAAATTTATTACCTTACAGTGCCGCTGAATAAAATTGGATCTTGAGGAATAATTGACAATTTATTTCTTAGTATATCTAATTCTAATTTCGAAATATCTATACCGTCGATTTTAATGATCCCCTCACAAATTTCGACTAATCGGAATAAAGCTACGACCAAGGAGCTTTTACCTGATCCTGTGCGACCTACGATGCCTGAAATAATTCACAATTAATTTCTCGCATAAGAAAATGTGACAAACGAGAAAGAAAATATTTAGCCATAACCAATTTTTTCTCCGGGCTTTATGGTAAACGAGATATCGAGCAGTATAAGCGGCAACTCCTCTCTGTATCTCATCTGAACAGCTTTGAACTCTATTTTGCCACGAGAAGGCCAATCATCGGCTGGTTTAAGAGCGACTGTTCTGCTTGCACCTTCTTTCTGCAAAGTCTGAATAAGATATAAGATTAAAACAAAAAGAAATTACAGAATCAGAATTTATTATCAATTAAACAGAAATAGATTACCTTGAGGTAGTAACTAATTCTCTCTACGCTTATAAAGCGCACCTCCGTCTCAGACATTAGTCTGACTGTATACTGGAAAACACCAGTCATCTGTGTGGCATATGCCATAGCCAGACCGGCAAAGGCCGGCGATATTTCATTTTTAAATGAAATCACGAATAACGCGATTATACAGGATGAAGCAATTACCAAACTATCCAGTCTAATCGCAGACCATCTCATCGCGGCTTGACATAGATACTGACATAAATTATTCGTGTTGAATAATTCTTCAAATCTATCGACAAGAAACAATTCAATCGCCATATTCTTTTTCTATTACTTCATTATTATATGATGCAGTATTTCACTAAATAATTACCTGTATAAGAAATTCTTCTCCTTTTGAAAAGCGTGAATTGTACTTAAACCTTGAATTGTCGTTGTAACGAAACTTAAAACAGGAGACCGCGAGACACTCTCCATTCTTTTCAAATCCCTCATTCCTATTCTATGAAGACACAAAACAAAACAGTTAATCATATGTAAATTATGTACGTAAATTGCGATATTTAAGCTAATACCTAAACAATTTGCCAACGAAGAAGAATAGTACACCAAATAGAAGTAACGGTATTGAAAACCAGGGCAATATGCCACAAATAAAAAAAATAGCAAAACTGCAAGTAAAAATATTTTGCACCATGTTTTCTATCGATATGGGTAAATAATTATCAACTGCAAATCAGAAAATTAATTAAATTAGATATATTGATTTGCGACAAGTGCATGTGTAAAATAATTAAAAAATCATTCACTTTCGTCTATGTCTCGACTGAAAACGTTCTGTATTCTACCACTTGGAGTAGTTTCGAAGAAGCTTAACGGAGAACTAATAATTTTGTGAAGAAACGTGTTGTGCAATGTAGTCGAAGCTTTTATCGTGGCAAACATAATTACTAAGCCACGAAGAAAACTTGTCAATAATATGCCGATGATGCAAGCACCATATATATCTCGATAAAATGAAAAATCAGGATTAGCGTTGATATCCTCTGAGTATATAGTATCATTAGTTCCTGGCATAGTCACGTTCTGAAAATTAAATAAGATTGACACGACGTCTATGACGATATATCAAATATTAACTAAAAAAGTGATAATAACAAAAATATTACTAAAATATTTTTTGATTGAAGAAAAAGAGATAAATAGATATATATTTATTTATCTCTATATATATATAAAATATTGAATACAATGTACTACTTACGCCTCCGCCAGCTTTAATCCATACAGCGAGCCACCAAGTACTGAAGGCCGAACTACCTACGTTCAAAAAAAACGTAAAAAATACAAGAATAGCGATCAAATAACCACCTGTAGCTTGTATATATGTGTGATAAGTGTACGACTTGACGGATCCAGTTTCAGACTTTTCTGCCATTGTTAAAGTTCCTATTCAATACAATTAATATAATTTAAAAAAGAAAAATATCAAAAATCTCTAAATCAAAAGATATACGATTAAATGCGCGTACCTTTGTATAATTTCTCTTTTCCATAATTTTCTTTGTGCGCAGATTTTTTTTGCACTTCTAAATCGTTAATACTTTTTTGTATTACTTTCGTAGATTTAACACTGTGAAG
>Ga0157362_1000441_pt1 | contig 14055 bp, 4 predicted proteins | sample AttlaeALBM3_FD_111480 | JGI IMG/M metagenome (GOLD analysis project Ga0157362, IMG submission 111480) | Fungus gardens microbial communities from leaf cutter ant in Ribeirão Preto, State of São Paulo, Brazil - Atta laevigata ALBM3 | ecosystem: Host-associated > Fungi > Mycelium > Unclassified ... | reverse complement strand
TTATAAATTTATTTTTTAAAAAATAAAGAATATAATGAATATAACTTTTTTATTATGGATTTCAAAGGAATTGCATATTTAAAGATTCGTAAAGAATAAATATTATTTAAAAAATATCTTAAATGTCTATAAAATACGACAATTCATAATTATTTTCTAAATTCTTAATTTTTTGTCGTTGAATATAAAAATACTCCATGTGAGTATCCTCCGAGTTAATATTATTTCTTACATTTTGTCGCAAGTTTCGAGGCTATGACTTATCAGCTTTTGTCCTTGGAAACTTAAGCAGAACAAGTGAAACAATTGAGCAATAATAAAGACGAAGTATCTCATTGCTTCTGCTAAATCATGTAACTGCATCGACAGCTTGAATGCGAGAAATATAAGATCCTATTTTAGTTTTTTATTATATCTCACAGAATTCTAGAGTATTTGTCTATTTTATATGTAACTAACTTGTACTAAGGTAATGCTCAAGCCAACTGTAACGATCAAGAGTTGCACAGCGAACGATATCGAAAAGGTATCTTCGAGAAGTTTTGCAAACCTAGAATAAGAATGCGATACTAATGACTAGACATCGGATTTTTATGCATATATTTTTTACAAACATGCACAGAATATGCAAATTTGCACAAATGTGCAAATATGCACAATATGCATAAATAAATATGCATTTTTAGAATGCTTTTTTAATAAGGCAAATATCTATTTTTATGTGACTTTCCAATTTGTTTGCTAAAAAAATATTGCATAAGAATTCGATGTCTACTAATGACAATTAAAAGACTGTATTCCAAAAACGCAATACATCTTTCTGTCTTATCATTTATTGAAAAATAAGAAAATACACTGAAAATGTACTTTCGGAACGCATCCTAAATAAAAATCAGCAAAGATTATCAAAAATCATTCTAGTTAAATAGCATCGAGATTAAAAGAAAAATGTGTTATAATATTATTACACACTCACCGTAAAACTTTTCGATGAGCGCGAATCAAAAAAACAACGTTTCTGTGATACCCGTTATCCAGACAATCGATTAGACTTTTTTCCGTACTACTATATATGTGTGACACATTTTCAAATCTAAATCTGCAAGTATTCGCGCAAAACAACATTATTAGAAAGTTTTTGAAAATTAACTTCTGCACTCTTCCAAGTAACGTATAAAAGCTAAAACTATTATTACGTTATATTTACTCTTCCGTACAGAGAATTTTATTTATCTTCTAACTAGAAGAGATGTGATCTTCTTTCGGTATAAATAATTCGGTATAAATTACCCAACGACGGCGAAAAGGCCGCAGATGTGTTCGACGTAAATAAAAAACATGCTATCATGCGCAATTAATCCGGTCATACACACGCTGCTGGTAAGTAACATATGGAGAAAAATATAGTAGAAATATTGATTTTCGTCAACGAAATAGTATGCCGGATATGCTAACATTATAGGACGAGAAGTATTCAAGGGAAATACAATATCCAAAATACGTGGCGCGAGAGAGGTTGTTGTAAATGAAATGGTAGACACATAAACATACGCTGCAAAAAAAACAAAGACAAAATTTATCAAAATGAGTTTGTTTTTAAAGTATTATTTTTTAATTAAGAATTATGATGCTGAAAATATTTTATTTTTCAATAAATGTGTGTAATATTTCATCAGAACTTCTCTCTCCCCCCACCTTTTCTCTTCCTCTTAATACCTATTCAATACATATTTCTATTTTGTCAAATAAAATGTTTGGCGGATATTTTTCTCAATATTTTTTATCGTATAAACAAAATAAAATTGTACATTCAAATATTTTCAGCTCGCGATGTTTCAAGAATTTTTTCTATAAAAAAATAAAAATTCTTTTCTATGCAATATACATCTTTTATACTTTGATATTATACATTGATAAAGTATTGATCTCTTCTTTATATAATTACCTTGGAATATTTTAATTAACTTAATACTTTTGATAAATTTAAATACTATATTCAAGATATAAAAGAAAATATATTATCTTTATTTTTTAATTGTATTAGGTGTAGTAAAAAAAAATCCATTATTTTTCCATTCGATTTCATGCAAAAATAATGGATTTCTTTTTACTACACCTAATATAAGGAAATTTTTTTTCCATTTCTTAATTAAAATCAAGTAATTACATACAGCCATATATGAGCGCGTACCATCTGCCGTTTCGAGCATAATTTCTCATAATGTTGTGTTCTTCCACAGTTTCGAGCATATCCCAGTCTACGAATAAGCGATCTGTGAGATCTTTAATCTACAATCAGTGATATACTTGATACCTCAGATGCAATATTCTCAACAAATACATAAAATTTCGTCAAGAAGATTTCTTTTGCAAAGGAACTATTCGTGTCGGTAGCTTAAAATTAGAAATGTCGACATCATTCATATTAATTGAACATACTTTTCGGCTGTTAAATTGATATGTGAAAATTTTCACCAAAATCATCACTGTCAGCATATGTGGTGGTAAAGTTTCATAAATACATTGCGCGTTATCGCATATGACAAATTTTGCTATCTGAAAAATGCGATTATATCCATTTGTAATTTTAATTAACAAATTATTCAAATCGGCGTAGAATATTAATAAACTTCTATTACATTAATTTTTTCTTTTCTGAAATAAAGATTATGTTTATGTTACCTGTGTAACAAGTGCAGAAGCCTCAAGAAAGAGTATGAAAATCAAGAAAAATAAACTCTCTTTTAACTTCTGGTAAGGCCATTGGCCGACCAACATCAGATACCACTTACTAATATCGTAATAATATTCTCTATTATTTTCCATATTTCACAAAGAAGTAGTCATGAATTGTGTCGTGAATTTCGAGGCTTCCCTCGAAAAAGCTTTTTTTCATGATAAGTGTTAGTTATAAATAAATCAATATTTTAGATACTGTTCTATACATTCATGTTCTTTCCATAACGCGAGCGACAGGCATTTACGATAACTATACATCTCGCAGAAGTATAACGTAATTCTAATGATAGTGAGTAGACAGCATTTGATAGCTGATTTTGAGAAATTCTCTACTGTCTGAATTACGAATACGCTGGAGAATACGATAAGTAAGTTTTTAACTCCTTTTCAATAGTTCAAGTCTTCGAGTTACTATTCGCGACAGATAGAAATTGACAATATTAAACTTTGACGAATGTAGTTTTATTTTTTCGATTATAGTAGAATAATTTTAAGGAATCGTTCTCCGAAAAAATCCATTTTCTTTAGATTTTTCTGAAATTTACAGAATAAGCTTGTTTTAGTTCCTATGTGGTTTAAAACTCAATACCCGAAGCGGGATTAAAAACCGCAATATTTTATTTCAAAAGTGAAGCGTTTAAAATAAATAAATAAATATATATATAGGATCTATCTAGAGTTTATTTGAAAATGGTTTTATTCACTACAAAAAAATTTTTTTTAATAATTTTTTGAAACAATGAGATATAAAACTTGATATCATAAGGAATAATATGAAATTTGTCTGAATATGGTTTCCGATTTTCGTATTTAAGAAATCATTAAGCAAAGTAAGTAACACAGTAAGTAAACTCGCTATTTTTTCGACCGGCGGTAGTAGCGAAGATGGAAGACATTTTATATTGTATGAAAAAAACTTGTATAAATACATTAATACTTATGGAATATCTTATACTATATAAAAGAAATAAATTTTCATAAAAATTTTCATAATAATGACTAATGTGCTCATTAGGTTGAGCACAACTGCAGTCGGAAAACGTCCTTAAAGGATTTTCAAGAGATGGCGTAACTAGTACTATCGCATTGGGCCATATTGTTGCTACCTTTATGTTCAAAGCACTATCATGCAGTATTGTTAGATGGACCGGATTTCAGACGCATGCGCGTCCAATAGCTTCAGTAACCGATCACTACTAAATAGGAGATCATTAGTCGCCTATGTAAAATTTTTTCAAAATGTTGGAAATTTTAATATATTTAACATATTTTACATACCCAGCAAATGAGAATGGATTGAAATTTTTTTCTATCCATTCGTATTTTAAATAACGAATACTTTTTTTTGGATTTAATTATATTCAATTGGATTTAATTAGATTCAACTGGATGCAATTGGATTGAAAAACTGCATTTCTTATTCAAAATTTTGAATTGAACAATATTCACAATTGTTTTTGTGTGCACAGAAAAAGCTAATGTTATTTTTAGACTGAAAGGCCTAGAGATATGTTGCAATTCCTATAAATGAATAAAAATGCATTCATTTTAACATTCATGAATCAATATTTCTGAAAATCTGAATCCATTTCAATCCATCCTCGTTTGCTGAGTAGGTATACATATATAGAAATATATTATATATATTTCTGTATATATATATATATATATATACATATACATATGTACAATATGTAAAATACATTAAAATTTTCCACATTTTCAACTCTAAGCGACAAATGATGTCCTATTTACTAATCGGAACATTATTGAAGCTACATTGGACGCACATATGTTTGAAATTCAGTCTAACAACTGCCATCATGTGGCTTTAATTTTCAGTATGCCTCATTTTGTCGAAGTGTGAACATTATTTTTTTGAGCATTGGATATGTCGAATTGTGCCAATAAAACGCAATTTGCTTTGCTTTTCCATTTGAAAAAAAGCTGCTGAAATGAATGCTGTCGGAAGCTTATGGTGATTATACTCCATCGATTTCAATATGTGAATACTGATTTTGACGCTATAAAAAAAGTGATTTTGACACGGAAGATGAGGAACATCCAAGTCAGCCAAAAAAATTTAAAGATGAGGAAGTGAAAGCTTTATTCGAACAAAACCCGAGTTAAACGCAAGAACTTGCAGAATTATTAAATGTTGATCGATCAACGAATTCCAGACGTTTAAAGGCCATTGAAATGATTCAAAAGCAAGGAAATTGAGTGCCATACGAGATGAAGCCGAGAAACGAAAGGCACAAAATGATTTGTGAATTGTTGCTTCAAAGACACAGAAGAAAAAGTTTTTTGCATTGTATCGTGACAGGTGATGAAAAATGAATACGCAATGATAATCTGAAGCGCAAAAAATCATGGTGCAGGCCAGGCGAATCATCAACATCGAGCAAAGCCAAATATAGATGGTGCCAAATATCATGCTCTGTATTTGATGGGATCAGCTGGGTATAGTGTATAATGCGCTCCAACCCAATGAAACAATCACTGGGGAATGTTACCACCAACAATTGATGCAATTGAATAGAGTATTGAAACAAAAACGATCAGATTACGTGAAAAGACAAAGTGATTTTCCAGCACGACAGCTCGGCCACATATTGCGAAACCGATCAAGGAAATGTTAGAAGTGCTTAACTGGGATATCTTATAATATCCACCGTATTCTCCAGATATTGCTGCTTCCGATTACCTATTTCAATCGATGTCTCGTGGCCTGTCTGAGCAGCACTTCCATTCTTATGAAGATATTAAAAAATGGATCGATTCGTAGACAGCCTCAAAAGATGTGTGTCGCTCTTTCGACGTGAAATCTACTTATTACCAAAAAGATGAGAAAAAGTAGCTAGCGATAAACAATATTTTGAATGATGATCAATTTATAACCATCTTTTCACAATAAAACTGTATTTTTATTTAAAAATCCCTTAAAATTAATGCACTCCCAATATATGGAGAAGTGTTACATGGTGATTTGTAAATTTAATTTATTACTGACATCACGTGAAAATGAAAGCACGCGAAACGCAAAACTTGATATATGATAAATGTATAGATGTTATTTATTTGATTATTTTAGTATGCCACTGAATGTCATTTTCTTAAAGATATATTTATAATTAAATCTATTATCACTCTTCACGCATACAGCGGCTTTTTAGGTATATCTCCAAAAATAATCAAGAATATAAAAAATATTTCATTATACGTAAAATTCACGGTAAAAATACCTTTTTAATCAAGTCAACAATATTTTGGAAAAGTAATTTTCGTACAAATCTTTCTCTTGCATATCTTATTTAGAAAATACTTAATATATTATAAAACTATAAAATAAAGATGTTCCTATTCTAAATATTATACAAGGAGTGTAGGAGTGTAGGATCTCATGGGTTTTTTTCCATGAAAATTGATCTACGCAATTCGACAGCTTGGAAAAAAAGGGAAAACAAGAGAACACATTTCTTTATTTTCTATTTATGCATATTAAATATTTCTTCATAACTTGTAATTCTCTGTGAAACAATGAGATTTCAAATTATATTTAACAATGATTTAATAATGTAACTCGCTTACATGATCAAAAATGTATTTATTATTTTAATCACAATATTTACTAATATTTATTATTATAATATAATTGTAATGGCATAAAATGCACAATGATATTATCCGAATTACATATTGATTACATATTAATTACAAGAAAGACGCAAGTACTGTAAAATAGACACAGAAGACATTACAACCTTTAAAAAAAAAGCATTTTTAGACTTCAAAAATTTCAAAAGAACGTCGTAATAAAATGTAACGTGCAAAAATGATTTTTACCGTAGTGAAGCTCTTCAGAGAAAAAACATAAATCTTTATTCCTCAAAAAATTCGGTTGCATGCTCCTTCGCATCACGTACAGAAGCAATCTTTACGATTTCACGGGTATATTGTACATGAACAATTATATTTGCAATTTTGTGTATCAAAATCATCGAGCTTTAATTTAATAACATAAAATACAAATTATTAAAATAGAATTATTTCTATTAATTGATTTATTCTCATAGATTTAATTTCCATTTATAATATTTGTAAAAATCAAATTGTCTTATATGTTGTGCATTTGTAAGCTGTGATTTATTAATTTTTGGTCTTGCAAACTATAACAGAACAAGTGAATCAGTTGAATAATGATGAATGCCATGTACCTCATCGTTTCCGCAATTTCTTCTATTTGCATCGCAATCTCGGCGACAAATACAATATTTTAATCTCTCCTGATATTAAGCATGCAAATGCGAGTGACAACGTTACACGATCTATCTCAAAAAGTGCGAGTATCATAAGATGAATTGCAACAATTAGATTTTTTTAAACATTTTTTATAACTTTTAACATTTATTGTAACAACTAATTATCAGAAAATAATTAATTAAATAGATAAAAATGTTTAAAAATTCTCTCTCTCTCCTCTTTCTCTTCAGAAAGAATGCAGGCTTCCATTTGTCGAATTATTCATCCAACGACTATTGAACTCTTTCGAATATTTTTATTGTAGCAGAAATAATGATAAATGCATTCTGTTCGTAAATTAAAAGTTTGTAATTTTTTAATAAAGCATTTTTGAATACAAATTTATATATGTACTCGCTCTTATTAATACATAAGTTATTCTCGGCTTTAGTAAACACAGCATGTACATGTTTTAATTAAATAATGCAGTCTCGCCATAAAGCTCGCCGGTGTGCGTATACAGAGTCTGCGATCTTCCGATCGTACATATCTTCCACACTTTTATTCATTATGTCGTGCTCGTTACATAATAAAGTCTCAAATCTGAACTAAATGATAATTCTGCTCCCTCAATTAGATGCAATTAAAAGAATAGTAGAAAAATAGCATAAGTGATGAGGTGTTTTTCATTTGCTGACACAAGTCGACAAAAGTTCTACTATCTAAAGATATCGTTCTATCTTTGTTACTCACTGAATGTTAAGAAAGAAAGAATGATGCTTTTGTGTCAGTAAATGGAAAACATTCCACATCTTATTGCCCTGCCACAACGAAAATATTGCAAACATGTTCGATGTAAACCAGAAGCATGCAATCGTGCATGACTATTGCTGTTTACAAATATCTCTAAGCTAACAAGAGCATGGAAGAAAATATAGAAGAAATATTTTTCGCCGTCTACGTAGTAATAAACTTCATAAGGTATAAATATGGGTCGGGATTCATTAAGAGGCATTAATGTGACATTTATTATGGATGGGAACATAAGGCTAATTGATATAAACGTACTGGAAACTATATAAAAACTATATAAAGTAAGTATATAACAATATACAGTATATAATAATACACTGTAACTGGAAAGTATGATATATAATAATATACTGTATATAATAATGTACCAAAACAAAATAATTATCCATTATCAATCAAAATAAAAATGAGAATAGTCGAATGATTTATCCTTACAGCAATATGTCAAAGAAAGCAATCTTCGCGACATAAGTTTTCATAATTTCGTACTCCTCTGCGCCTTGCAACTTTTTCTAGTCGCTAACCAGATAATCAGTGAGAATTTTTATCTAGAAATACTCTCAATGTATGTTAAATCTCATCGGATAGTGCACCGACGATCTTAAAAGACCGCGATCGCGAATAATAAAAATTCGAATAATGATTTTTTGAGCAATATATAAATTTCGATAATGGCATATTTTGCTTCTATTAAAGTGGCACGTATATAGTTTCATCAGAAGCATAATCATCAAGTGCTGGTATCGTTAATAGAACACATCGTGTATTTCCATCGCATTGAATAAGTTTAGCCACCTAAAAATATCGTTATTATAGCACATCTTAAAAGATGTCAATTTTAATTCTCATCTTAAATTCTATAATTTGCGACCATTTTCACAAATTAAAATTTTATTCACTTACATTACAGATTTTCTATATCATTTATTTATAATTTTACTCAAGGATTTGATTCTTAATGTTAATAAACAGTCAAATTTTGTAATAAAAAAATCATCGTTTTGATTTTTGTGACGTCAAAATAAAATCATTTTGACTTTCTTTTAACATAATTATTCCTTAACATAATGTATTCCTTGTGGATGTAAGCTACTTCAAAATGCATTTTATATACTTTATTTTATATACTTTATTAGCTATATATAAACATATAGATTTCATGAAGTCATGAACAGAATTCAAGGAAGCTGCGCGTGTGTGGATTATCTCTGTGGTTTGATATATCATTAAATATCAAATATCGTTCGTTACGTAAACGTTAAAGTTCACTTCATTAAAGCGAGAATCCTGATATTTTATACTAACGATGATATTTAATGATGTATCAAGATGATCATCAAAAGTAATTTGCAAACCAAATAGCTTCTTTAAAAAAAAATATCCATGAAAAAGTCTCTAAAATATTGTAAACAAAATTCTGAATTTATGTCCAAAGCGAGTTTAACAGATGTAGACAACGTATATCGTACTGTAATTAATTTTTTTATGCATTCTATTGATTATTAGATTAGAACTAATATGAATACATGGTAGAAATATTACCCAGGTAGAACAACAGGTTAAAATTACATTAAAATAAATATTAAATGATTGAAAAGATCTTTTTGTGATCATTTTGGAAACACTTTGATATCATTTTGATATAATTTGTTGTTCTGTTTGGGTACGAAAAATTTCTCTGGAACCTGTGGAACGATCAGTGAAACAACGACTACAGCGAAGCAACAAGAAACAACCTCATTCTCTTTTCTTGATAAGGCCATTGGCCAGCGAGTAACAGCAATTGTTTTGTAACACTAATTCCATAATATTTCTGTGCCGATTCCATAACTTTCAAAACAGTATTTCGTCTTCGGCAAGACGCAATTGACTAAATTTCTCATGTTGTTATGAGAAATTAATATTTTATCAGGCATGAAGAGGGAATATATGCGGAAACCTTTAACGTAGCAATTTTCTATGTCTCGTAAAAAATGGACACAAATGATTGTGTGTCAATGAACGAGGCGATTTTTTCCCAGGAAAATATATCGATCGGAATGTCCATGAAGGAAATAAGAGTTCTTATTGTTGATACTATATATAGTAGCAAGATAAAAATTATGATGACTATTATACACATGTATCTTGTAGATTGTTGCATAATTGCTGCAATACTGTTAGGAGTATCTCTGACGTGCAATATTCATGCTCCTCTGCGGAAATAATTAGCACGACAGAATGGCGACCAAGAATTATCAATTTCTTGATATCAAGAATGGCGATATGCTATTCCTTTTTAATTTTTTTTTATATGGAAATATGTATGTTAAGATTGTGTAAAAAATAGAAATAAAAATCTTTTTGATTGATATCAGCAACAAAATAAAATAAAATTTCAATAATTTAAGCTTTTCTTAAAATGAACTAAGAATACTGTTCAATATAATAAATGTTACATATGTAACATTCTAAATAGGAAATGCAGTCTTTCAATCCAATTAAATTTAAAAATAATATCGGCCATTTCTACGCTTATGAATACTGCTTAATTAAAAATTCTGAAATGCAGTAGGAAATGCAGTTATTCAATATGAAAATAATATCATATGATGAAATAGACTGCAAGGTTTACGAAATGTTGGCATTCCAAGAATGGATCTGGACACGGAGGAAACCCGCGAAACGCATAATCTTTAAATAATATCAGCGATTCTGTGAATTATGAATACTGTTAAATTCAAAATTGTGAATAGGAAATGCAGTTTTTTAATCCAATTGAATATAAAAAAGTTTTGCTTTTAATGGCCCATTTTCTTAAAATGGACCAAGAATATTCATAATTGTCAATAGAAAATCCATGTATCATTTAAAAATACATCATGAATGCTATTTTATTCAGAATTATGAATAAGAAATTTTTCGTTTTAATTCAATTGAGTTAAAAAAAAGTTGTATCGTAAAAATATAAATTATGAATTCTACTTCATTTAATAGTTTAAAGAAACATAAAAAGAACTACGTAAATGTAATAAATATTACATATGTAACATATGTTAACTATACTAAAATGTAAATCAAATTATAAATAAATATATATTTATATACAGATTGAAATATGTATGTACATATGTAGATATATATTTAAATCGATAATAAGTATATTTATCTGTACCTATTTTATTTCATGTTTCTTCATTTTTTTTTTAGCATATTTTTAAGTTTTTTTAGCACATCTATAACCCTAGATGTTACATTTCGCCATCAGGGTATCAACTTTTTTTTCTAGGATGAAAAATGAAAACTGAAAAATTTCTCCATTAACTTTAATGATTAAAATTTTCACTTTTCACTTTTCATCCTAAGGATAAAGTTTCATGATTGATACCCCAGTGTACATTTTAAATTTTCGTCGTGGCAACACTGCGCTCACATATTCTTAGCTGGTTCCCCTACTCTATACGAATATATATCTCTATCCAACCTCTTTGAGTATTAGGTGACATTCAGGTTTGAATGTTTATCAAGTTGAATGTTTTAAAATATTAGGCGTAGTAAAAATAAATCCATTATTTTTCTATTTATGCATATTAAATATTTCTCCATAACTTGTAATTCTCTGTAAAACAATGAGATTTCAAATTATATTTAACAATGATTTAATAGTGTAAATAACTCGCTTACATGATCAAAAATGTATTTATTATTTTAATCGCACAATATTTACTACTATAATATAATTGTGATTGCACAAAATGCACAATGATACTATGCGAATTACATATTGCAGCACCAATTACTGGAAAGACGCAAGTACTGTAAAATACGACACAGAAGAATTTACAACCTTTAAAAAAAAAGCATTTTTAGACTTCAAAAATTTCAAAAGAACGTCGTAATAAAATGTAACGTGCAAAAATGATTTTTACCGTGGTGAAGCTCTTCAGAGAAAAGACATAAATCTTTCCGGCACTCAAAAAATTCGGTTGCATGCTCCTTCGCATCACGTACAGAAGCAATCTTTGCGATTTCACGGGTATATTGTACCATGAACAATTATATCTGCAATTTTGTGTCTCAAAATTATCGAGCTTTAATTTAATAACATAAAATAAAAATGATTATTATAAAATAGGGTTATTTCTATTAATTGATTTATTCTCATAGGTTTAATTTCCATTTATAATATTTTGTAAAAATCAAATTGTCTTACATCTTGTTGCGCATTTGTAAGCTGTGATCTATTAATTTCTGGCCTTGCAGACTATAGCAGAACAAGTGAATCAGTTGACTAATGACGAATGCCGTGTACCTCATCAATTCCGTAATTTCTTCTATTTGCATCGCAATCTCGAAGATGATAAATGTAATATTTTAATCTCTCCTGATATTAAGCATGCAAATGCGAGTGACAACATAACGATCTCAAAAAGTGCGAATACCACAAGATGAATTGCAACAAATAGATACGTACTACAAGTACTTGTAGCAAGGAAATGCTCATCGCAACGGTAACTATCATTATTTGTATCGCGAAGGCAACGTAGAAGGTATTTTTAAGAAGCTCCGCGAACCTGTAGTAAATGTTGCGATATACGTTAATTACTTGTTTTTTTTATAAGGGATACTCTAAAGATTTATAATTTAGAAGAAAATTTTTTTAATATTTATTGTAGCTATTGTAACAACTAACATTATCAGAAAATAATTAATTAAATAAATAAAAATGTTTAAAAATTCTCTCTCTCTCCCCCTTCTCTCTCTTTCTCTCTCCCCTCTCCAGAAAGAATGCAAGCTTCCATTTCGAATTATTCATCCAATGATGAATCTCTTGACTCTTGACGACTAACGACTTAAACTCTTTCGAATATTTTTATTGTACCAGAAATAATGATAAATGCATTCTGTTCGTAAATTATAAAAGTTTGTAATTTTTTAATAAAGCATTTTCGAATACAAGTTTATATGCACTCGATCTTATTAATACATAAGTTATTCTCGGCTTTAGCGGATACAGCATGTACATGTTTTAATTAAATAATGCAGTTACCATAAAGCTCGCTGGTGTGCGTATACAGAGTCTGCGATCTTCCGATCGTATATGTCGTCCAGACTTTTACTCATTATGTCGTGCTCGTTACGTGATAAAGTCTCAAATCGAAATCTGAAATAGACGATAATTCCGCTCTCTCAATTAGATTAAGAGAATAATAGAGAAATAGCATTTTATAAATGATGGAGTGTTTTCCATTTGCTGACACAAGTCGACAAAAATTCTACTATCTAAAGATATCGTTCTACCTTTGTTACTCACTGAATGTTAAGAAAGATAGAATGATGCTTTTGTAAATTTGTATCAGTAAATGGAAAACATCCCATATCTTACCCTGCCACAGCGAAGATGCTGCAAACATGTTCGATGTAAACCAGAAGCATGCAATCGTGCGCGACTATTGCTGTTAAAGATATCTCAAAGCTAACGAGAGTGTGGAAGAAAATATAGAAGAAATATTTTTCGCCGTCTACGTAGTAATAAGCCTCAAAAGGCATAAATATGGGTCGGGATTCATTAAGAGGTAATATGATATTCATTATGGGTGATATAAGGCTAATTGAGATAAACGTACTGGAAACTATATAATAATATACTGTACCAAAACAAAATAATTATCCATTATCAGTCAAAATAAAAATGAGAATAATCGAACGATTTATCCTTACAGCAATATGCCAAAGAAAGCAATCTCGCGTTCGCGGCATAAGTTTTCATAATTTCGTACTCCTCTGCGCCTTGCAACTTTTCCCAATCGCTAATCAGATGATCAGTGAGAATTTTTATCTAGAAATACTCTCAATGTTAAATCTCATCGAATAGTGCACCGACGATCGTAAAAGACCGCGAATAATAAAAAAAATTCGAATAATGATTTTTCAATATATAGAATAAATTTCGGTAATGGCATACTTTGCTTCTATTAAAGTGGCACGTATACAGTTTCACCAGAATCATAATCATCAATATAAGTGCTGGTATCGTTAATAGAACACATCGTGTATTTCCATCGCATTGAATAAGTTTGGCCACCTAAAAATATCGTTATTACATCTTAAAAAATATCAATTTTAATTCTCATCTTAAATTCTATAATTTATGACCATTTTCATAAAATAAAATTCTATTTACTTACATTACAGATTTTCTATATTATTTATTTATAATTTTACCCAAGAATTTGATTCTTAATGTCAATAAACAGTCAAATTTTGTAATAAAAAATCATC
>Ga0157362_1000440_pt1 | contig 14089 bp, 13 predicted proteins | sample AttlaeALBM3_FD_111480 | JGI IMG/M metagenome (GOLD analysis project Ga0157362, IMG submission 111480) | Fungus gardens microbial communities from leaf cutter ant in Ribeirão Preto, State of São Paulo, Brazil - Atta laevigata ALBM3 | ecosystem: Host-associated > Fungi > Mycelium > Unclassified ... | reverse complement strand
CCGTGTGGCCTCGGCCGCCGCTTCCCTGCGGCGGACGCTTTACTTCACGGCCCCTCCCGCGCGCCTTTATGTGGCATCGTGCAGCGTTTGAGAAAAAACAGGGTTCGACTGAATCGCCCGGAGCGATTCAGGCTGATGCGCAGCATCACCCGCAGGGCGAGGCCCCGGACGGGCCGAGGCTAATCCTGCACGACCCACCCATTCAGAGAAAAGCGCCTTTCAGGCGCTTTTTTCGTTTCTGCGCGCCGAGGGTTAGTGCCTTTCAGGCGCACGGGAGGGGCCGTTACGTAAAGTCGGCGTGAACACGTCCGTGTGGCCTCGGCCGCCGCTTCCCTGCGGCGGACACTTTACTTCACGGCCCCTCCCGCGCGCCTTTATGTGGCATCGTGCGGCGTTTGAGAAAAATCAGGAGTAGCTTTCCCAATCTTTTCCAAACCTTAACGCTTTCCTGCCTCAAGCGTTTTTCTCCCGAACCGATAACGATCATGTCTATTTGCAAGGAGAAAGACCATGTCATCGATATCCGCTTTATCAGCCAGTACAGGCAGTAGCGCCGGCAGCAGCAGCGCCAGCGTATCGTCGCAGATTTCTGCGCTCAACAAGCAGATCCAGAGCATCACGAAGCAGGTCAAAGAGCTCTCGGATAATCAGGATCTGACCGACGAGCAGAAGTCCGAAATGGAGCAGATGTACCAGTCGCAGATCGCCATGCTCGAAGCGCAGATCGCCCAGCTTGAGCAGAAGCAAACTGAGCAGGCGCAGCAGAACAGCGAACCGGCAAAACAGGTGAGCGGCGTGCAGGCTGCTGACGGCGTTAACCGCCCCACAGAAACCAACAAGATTAACGTCTATATCTAAAACGCCGGATTGATCGCGCGTTGTTGCGTCAGCAGCGTCGCCTGCTGACGCGCTTCCTGCCAGATCGCCTGCGCCGCTGGCGTCAGCGAACGGTTTTTCCGCTTGACCAGCACCAGGCTGCGGTTGATTTCCGGATAGAGCCGCCGCACGGTCAGCGCCCTGCCCGCTGGAAGCGGCAACGCCAGCGCCGGCAAGATACTGATGCCGATGCCCGCATCGACCATGGGAAACAGCGTTGCCGGATGGCCGATATCCTGCACCACGTTAATCTCAACCTCCTGCTGACGCAGCGCCGCGTCAATCAATACCCGACTGCCCGATGCGTAATCCTGCAGCACCATGTCGCGTCCCGCCAGCATGCGCCACTGCGCCTTAGCCACGGCGGCCAGCGGATCGTCGCTGCGGCACAGCAGCAAAAAAGGCTCGTCCAGAATCGGCTGACAGTCGAGATCGCTGCTGTTAAGCGGCCCGATAACGATGCCGAAATCGACCTCGGCATTGCGTACGCTCTGCAATACTACCTGCTGCATCCGGTCATGCAGAATCACCCTGATGTCGGGATAGCTTTGCTGGCTGGCGGCGAGGCACTGCGGCATCAGGTGCGCGGAGATGGTCTGACTGGCGGCGATACGCACCGTGCCGCTGCGCTGCTCGCCATAGCTGCGAATATCGAGCAGCGTAGAGTTCATCTCCTCCAGCAGGCTCGCCATGCGCGACGCCAGCTGCTGCCCCGCCTCCGTCAGCATCACCTCGCGCGTGGTGCGGTCCAGCAGCCGTACGCCGATGGCCGCCTCCAGCTCTTTAATACTGTGGCTGACCGCTGACTGACTTAGCCCAATCGCCTGCCCGGCCTGACTAAATCCGCCGTGATGGGCGACGGCGACAAAGGTGCGCAGCTGACGTAGCGTGTAATTCATCAAAATAGCTCATAGATTAATGCAATAAATCAATTTTATTTCTAAACCCGCTTCGCGCACAATCACTCCATGTAATTTTTAACCGGATTTTAACAATGGGATTTCTGCGACTCGATCCGATGATGATCAAACTGATCATCACGGTGCTGCTGGCCACCTTCTTGCCCGCTAAAGGCGTCTTTGTCGACATCTTTGAATACCTGACCACGGCCGCTATCGCCCTGCTCTTTTTTATGCACGGCGCCAAACTGTCGCGCGAAAAGATCATTGCGGGCAGCAGCCACTGGCGGCTGCACCTGTGGATTATGTTCAGCACCTTTGTGCTCTTCCCGATAATCGGCCTGCTGATCGTCTGGTGGCATCCGGTGAACGTCAGCGCGGAGATCTATACCGGCTTTATCTATCTCTGCATTCTGCCCGCCACCGTGCAGTCCGCTATCGCCTTTACCTCCATGGCGGGCGGCAACGTCGCGGCGGCAGTGTGCAGCGCCTCGGCCTCTAGCCTGCTGGGCGTCTTTATTTCGCCGCTGCTGGTGAATCTGGTGATGGACGTGCACAGCAGCGCGCCGACCAACGGGCTTGAGCAGGTCGGCAAGATTATGCTGCAGCTGCTGGTGCCTTTCGTGCTGGGTCATCTGTCGCGTCGCTGGATTGCCGGCTGGGTGGAAAAACATCGCGGCCTGATCGGCAAAACCGACCAGACCTCGATTCTGCTGGTGGTCTACTCCGCCTTTAGCGAAGCGGTGGTCAACGGCATCTGGCATCGCGTCGGCATCGATACGCTGCTGTGGATTCTGGCGGGCTGCGTGCTGCTGCTGGCGCTGGTGCTGGCGATCAACATCGCCGCCTCGCGCCTGTTCGGCTTTAACCGCGCCGATGAGATCGTGGTGCTGTTTTGCGGCTCGAAAAAGAGCCTGGCGAACGGCGTGCCGATGGCCAATATTCTGTTTCCAGCCAGCGCGGTGGGGATTATCGTGCTGCCGCTGATGATCTTCCATCAGGTGCAGCTGATGGTCTGCTCCTATATCGCCCAGCGCTATAAAGCCAGCCACGACAAGCAGCTGGCGCAGCAGGTGAAGCCAACCGTGGTCGAGTCGCAGAAGTAACAAAAAGCCCGCCGAAGCGGGCTTTTTTACGTCGTGCGTTTAAGCGGTTTTACCAGGCCTTCCAGCCCTTCCACCTTGATGGCAAGCGTAAGCTGCATCAGCTCGCCTAAGCGGCCTGAGGGAAACTCCGCCTTGCGCGCAAACCACAGCAGATAGGGCTCCGGCAGATCGATCAGCAGGCAGCCTTTATATTTGCCGAACGGCATCGCCGTATTGGCGATTTCAACCAGCTGTGCCTTGTCCATATCAGGCGTCCAGCAGGCGGATCATTTCGGCTTCGTCGATCACCTCAATGCCCAGCTCCTGCGCTTTGACCAGCTTAGAGCCCGCCGCTTCGCCCGCGATAACCAGGTCGGTTTTTTTCGATACGCTGCCGCTGACCTTCGCGCCCAGCGCGGTCAGGCGATCTTTCGCCTCGTCGCGCGTCAGCTGGGTCAGCGAGCCGGTCAGCACCACGGTTTTGCCGGCGAAGGGGCTGTCGATCTCCTCCGCCTTCACCACCTCAATGGCCGGCCAGTGCACGCCAATATCCTCCACCAGCTGGCGAATGATTTCGCGGTTGCTCTCCTCGTCCATAAAGTTGCGCACGTGGGTGGCGACAACGGTGCCGACGTCCTGCACCGCGATCAGCGCCTCCAGATCGGCATCCATCACTTTTTGCAGCTCACCGAAGTGGTTCGCCAGGTTGGCAGCGGTCGCCTCGCCCACTTCGCGAATGCCGAGCGCATAGAGGAAACGCGCCAGGGTGGTCGACTTCGCCTTCTCCAGCGCGTTTACCACGTTCTGCGCCGATTTCGGTCCCATACGATCCAGGCCAAGCAGCTTCTCCGGCGTCAGCCGGAAGAGATCCGCCGGGGTTTTGACATATTCGGTCTCGACCAGCTGGTCGATAATTTTGTCGCCCAGCCCCTCAACGTCCATCGCGCGGCGCGACACAAAGTGCTTCAGCGCCTCTTTGCGCTGTGCGCCACAGATTAGCCCGCCGGTGCAGCGCGTCACTACTTCGCCCTCGACGCGCTCAACGTCCGATCCGCACACCGGACAGTGGGTAGGAAACACCACCTCGCGCGCGTCTGCCGGACGCTCAGAGAGCACCACGTTCACTACCTGCGGGATAACGTCACCGGCGCGGCGGATCACCACTTTGTCGCCGATACGCAGCCCCAGGCGCGCGATCTCATCGGCGTTGTGCAGCGTGGCGTTGCTCACCATTGCGCCCGCTACCAGCACCGGCTCCAGCCGCGCCACCGGCGTCACCGCGCCGGTGCGACCCACCTGAAACTCGACGTCGCGCACCACGGTCATCTGCTCCTGCGCCGGAAACTTGAAGGCCACCGCCCAGCGCGGCGCGCGCGCCACAAAGCCGAGCCGCTCCTGCAGCGCCTGCGAGTCGACTTTAATCACCACGCCGTCGATATCGAAGCCCAGGTCGGGACGCGTCTCCTCGACATGGCGGTAGAAGGCCAGCGCCTCTTCCGCGCTGTGCACCAGCCTGATGCGGTCGCTCACCGGCAGGCCCCAGGCTTTGAACTGCTGCAAACGCGCATAGTGGCTGCCCGGCAGTTCGCCGCCTTCCAGCAGGCCGAAGCCGTAGCAGAAAAAGGTCAGCGGACGCTTCGCGGTAATGCGCGGATCGAGCTGGCGCAGCGAGCCGGCCGCGGCGTTGCGCGGGTTGGCGAAAATTTTGCCGTCGGTGCGGCGCGCTTCGGCGTTTAGCTTCTCGAAGCCGCGCTGCGTCATAAAGACTTCGCCGCGCACTTCCAGCCGCGCAGGAAAGTCATCGCCCTTCAGGCGCAGCGGGATGGCGCCGATGGTGCGGACGTTGGTGGTGATGTTCTCGCCGGTGGTGCCGTCGCCGCGGGTGGCAGCGCGCGTCAGCAGGCCGTTTTCATACAGCAGGCTCACCGCCAGGCCGTCCAGCTTCAGTTCACAGCAGTAGGCGATATCGTCGCCTGTTTTCAGGCGATCCTGCACGCGCTTGTTAAAGGCGAGGAAGCCGGCTTCGTCGAAGGTATTGTCGAGCGACAGCATCGGCACCTCATGGCGCACCTGCTCGAATACCGTTAGCGGCGCGGCGCCGACGCGCTGGGTCGGCGAGTCGGCGGTGATCAGCTCGGGATGCTGCTCTTCCAGCGCGCGCAATTCGCGCATCAGGCGGTCATATTCAGCGTCCGGTATCTCGGGCGCGTCCATAACGTGGTAGAGGTACTCATGATGGCGCAGCGTGGTGCGCAGTTCGGTGATTTGGTCCTGAACGGATTTCATATTGCCCCATCAGATAAAAAACCCCCGACAGGCGGGGGTTTGGTGAATCAGGATTAACGGTCTGGCTTATTCTCGGGATTCGATCACGTCGCGAATGCGGTTTTTATAGGTTTCCAGCTTCTGCGGCGTCATCATCCGGCGCTCATCATCCAACACCACGCCGCCAACATCATCGGCGATACGCTGTGCGGACTGCAGCATCAGCTTAAAGTTTTGGTTCGCATCACCGTAGGAAGGCACCATCATAAAGATGGAGATGCCTGGCGTGGCGAAATCGGACATTTCATCCGGGTTAAACGAGCCTGGCTTCACCATATTGGCGAGGCTGAACAGCACCGGGCCGCTGCCCGCCGGGCTGAGATGACGATGGAAAATATTCATTTCGCCGAACTGGAAGCCCGCCTGCAGAATGCCCTGCAGCAGCGCTTCACCATTCAGCGTGCCGCCCGCGTGAGCCGCAACGTGCAGCACCAGCACCGTCTCTTTCGGCTTGCCTGGCGCTTTCGGCGCGTCCTGATGCACCGGCTCAGCAGGCTGCGGCGCAGCATGCTCATGCGGGTGAGAAACGGGCTGCTGCGGCTCTGCCTGATACTCTGGCTCTGGCTGGGCCGCTTCCAGCGGATCTAAATCGAGCAGCGGATCGGCCTGAATCGGCTGAGCGGGCGCAAAGCGCGGCGCGGGCTCCTGCGGCGCAGGGGTGCGAACCGGCTGAGGTTGCGCACGCGGCGGCTGAGACGGCTGACGCGGCGGTTGCGGTGCCAGCAGCGGATCGTTTTCCGGCTGCGGCTGAGGCTGCGCGGCGGGCTGACGCGGCGTCTCCGCCGTGGCGCTAAACACCGGCGCATCGTCCTGCTGCTCGTCCTGGAATGTGTCGATGCGCGGCTCCTGATGCGGTCGCTCATGACGCACGCGAACGTCGCCGACGCCTTCTTCGTCGTCAGTCAGACCCTCTTCATCGTCGCGCTGGTCGCGCTGTTTGAGCCTTTTGTGCGGGCGATCGCGGAACACTGACGAACGCTCTTTACGGCTGGTCCACAGCCCGTGAAGAAGGAGCGCTATAATGGCGATCGCGCCAACAACGATTAATATCAGACGCAAATCCTGCATCATTGTATTCTCTGTTGTTCCAATACCTTGCCACCGCGGCAAACTTTATCCTCTAACTGTATTTGCCCAGCTAAACAAGTGCAAGCTCGTGCAGTATTTTCTGACAAATAAGATAGTCACCCCACGTTTTTTTGCTGTTTTTTCACACAATCGCCTCATGGTCAGGAGAAAAAGCCAGGTTATCATGGTCTCGCCTGATTATTTCCTGGAGAGTTGCCTGTATGGCCCGAGAGAACACTGTCTCACGTTACAACGGCGTGCACTATTTTAGCGAGGGCTGGAGACTGGTTCGTCTGCCAGGTATCCGGCGTTTCGTGATTATTCCGCTGCTGGTCAATATCCTGCTGCTGGGCGGCGCTTTCGTCTGGCTGTTTTACCAGCTGGGCAGCTGGATCCCGCGGCTGATGGCGCAGATCCCCGACTGGCTGCAGTGGTTGAGCTATCTGCTCTGGCCGCTGTCGGTGATCTCTATCGTGCTGGTGTTCAGCTACTTCTTTTCTACTATTGCCAACTGGATCGCCGCGCCCTTTTGCGGCCTGCTGGCAGAGCAGCTGGAGGGCCGTCTGACGGGCAAACCGCTGCCGGACAGCGGCTGGCTGGCGATGATGAAAGACCTGCCGCGCATCATGAAGCGCGAACTGCAAAAGCTCGGCTACTATCTGCCGCGCGCGCTCGGCCTGCTGCTGCTCTATTTTATTCCTGGCTTCGGCCAGACGGTGGCGCCGGTGCTGTGGTTTCTGTTTAGCGCCTGGATGCTCTCCGTGCAGTACTGCGACTATCCGTTCGATAACCATAAGGTCAGTTTTCAGCAGATGCGCGGCGCGCTGCGTCGCCACAAAACGGCCAATATGCAGTTCGGCGCGCTGGTGAGCCTGTTCACTATGATCCCCATCCTCAACCTGGCAATTATGCCGGTGGCGGTGTGCGGCGCGACGGCGATGTGGGTCGATCGCTATCGCGGGCAACTGGGGCGCACTGAGCTACGCTAGTACTCTTCAGAGCGCCTTATGCAATTTTTAGCAGGGCTTATTGCGCGGGGACATATAGATATGCGTTTTCTTTCCTTCCGCGCGAAGACAGAAAGGGTATGCTCAGTGGGTTCCCAATAATTCATACAGTTAAGGACAGGCCATGAGTAAGATCTATGAAGATAACTCGTTGACAATTGGTCATACGCCACTGGTTCGACTGAACCGCATCGGTAACGGCCGCATTCTGGCGAAGGTAGAATCCCGTAACCCGAGCTTCAGCGTAAAATGCCGTATCGGTGCCAATATGATTTGGGACGCAGAAAAACGCGGTATTCTGAAACCTGGCGTTGAGCTGGTCGAGCCAACCAGCGGCAATACCGGCATCGCGCTGGCCTATGTCGCCGCCGCGCGCGGCTACAAGCTGACGCTGACCATGCCGGAAACCATGTCCGTCGAGCGTCGCAAGCTGCTGAAGGCGCTGGGTGCTAACCTGGTGCTGACCGAAGGGCCGAAAGGCATGAAAGGCGCTATCGCTAAGGCGGAAGAGATTGTCGCCAGCGATCCCGACAAATATGTGCTGCTGCAGCAGTTCAGCAACCCGGCCAACCCGGAAATTCACGAGAAAACCACCGGTCCTGAAATCTGGGAAGATACCGACGGCGCGGTAGACGTGTTTATCGCCGGCGTCGGCACCGGCGGCACGCTGACCGGCGTCTCGCGCTACATCAAAAATACCAAAGGCAAGAAAGAGCTGATTACCGTGGCGGTGGAACCAACCGATTCACCGGTGATTGCCCAAGCGATCGCCGGTGAAGAGATTAAACCGGGTCCGCACAAGATTCAGGGTATCGGCGCCGGCTTTATTCCCGGCAACCTCGATCTCGACCTGGTTGACCGCGTGGTGGCGATCACCAACGAAGAGGCGATCAGCACGGCGCGTCAGCTGATGGAAGAAGAAGGCATTCTGGCGGGCATCTCTTCCGGCGCAGCCGTCGCCGCAGCGCTCAAGCTGCAGGAAGATGAAGCCTTCGCCAACAAGAACATTGTGGTCATCCTGCCCTCCTCTGGCGAGCGCTATCTCAGCACCGCGCTGTTTGCCGATCTTTTCACCGAGAAAGAGCTGCAGCAGTAACGCCAGATTCCGAAAACGTTGAAAAAAGCACCCAAATGGGTGCTTTTTTGTGGCGTAGATCGCACTTTCACCACCGCCCAGATTGATTTCAGTGACTCAGCTCTGGTATTTAAGCTGCCAATTATTTCGGTGCCTGAAATTAATCCGCCCTTGAAGTGGATCAAGCTGAATCGATTTACGCATTTGGCGAAACGGCGAATCACGGCATAATTAGCAGCTGAAGCGCTCGACAGGGATTTTGACCCTTCAACTGGAATGACACACTCATTCAAGCGCATTTAATGGTCAGCGTAACGCTATACCCGCGCACCTACACAGGCTAAAGTTACGGCTCCAGGCTAGACTTTAAGTCCATAACACCAAACCTGATAACGTTGGGGAAACAGAATGTTCCAGCAAGAAGTTACTATCACCGCGCCTAATGGTCTTCACACTCGCCCTGCCGCGCAGTTTGTTAAGGAAGCGAAAGCGTTCCAGTCAGAAATCACCGTCACCTCTAACGGTAAATCCGCCAGCGCCAAGAGCCTGTTCAAACTGCAGACACTGGGCCTGACTCAGGGCACGGTTGTGACGCTCTCCGCAGAAGGCGAAGATGAGCAGCAGGCCGTTGAGCATCTAGTTAAACTGATGGCTGAACTGGAGTAATCCGCTCAGCTTTAGCGTTATACCGACTCCTTTGCCCCATTGAGTGCAAACATCTTGATCGCGGACAACTCGTCCGCGTTATCACATCCGTAGAGTACAGCTCCCGCGACAATGGCAACGCATTGGGTCAAAGAGCCATCGTGATTAAAAGGTAGGGTTATGATTTCAGGCATTTTAGCATCACCAGGTATCGCTTTCGGCAAAGCTCTGCTGTTGATTGAGGATGAGATCGTCATCAACCGCAAGAAGATTTCTGATGACCAGGTTGATCAGGAAGTAAAACGCTTCCTTGATGGCCGCGCCCAGGCTGCGCAGCAGCTGGAAGCCATCAAAGTGAAAGCGGGTGAAACGCTTGGTGAAGAGAAAGCAGCCATCTTCGAAGGCCACATCATGTTGCTGGAAGACGAAGAGCTGGAGCAGGAAATCATCGACCTGATCAAGAAAGATCACGCATCGGCCGACGCCGCCGCCTACTCCGTTATCGACGGTCAGGCGAAAGCGCTGGAAGAGCTGGACGACGAATACCTTAAAGAACGCGCGGCTGACGTACGCGACATCGGCAAACGTCTGCTGCAAAACATTCTCGGTCTGCATATTGTCGACCTGAGCGCCATCCAGGACGAGTCGATTCTGGTAGCGAAAGATTTAACCCCGTCGGAAACCGCACAGCTGAACCTGAAAAAGGTGCTGGGCTTTATCACCGATCTCGGCGGCCGTACCTCGCACACCTCGATTATGGCGCGCTCGCTGGAGCTGCCGGCGATTGTTGGCACCGGCAGCGTCACCGCGACGGTGAAAAACGGCGATTTCCTGATCCTCGACGGCGTGAACAACAAAGTGTACGTCAACCCGTCTGAGAGCGAGCTGGAAGAGCTGAAAGCGGTACAGAGCCAGTATCTGAGCGAAAAACATGAGCTGGCCAAGCTGAAAGATCTGCCGGCGATTACGCTCGACGGCCATCAGGTTGAAGTGTGCGCCAACATCGGCACCGTGCGCGACGTCGCGGGCGCCGAGCGCAACGGCGCGGAAGGCGTTGGCCTCTACCGCACCGAGTTCCTGTTTATGGACCGCGACTCGCTGCCGACCGAAGATGAGCAGTTCCAGGCGTACAAAGCCGTGGCTGAAGCCGTTGGCTCGCAGGCAGTAATTGTGCGCACTATGGACATCGGCGGCGACAAAGATCTTCCCTACATGAACCTGCCGAAAGAAGAGAACCCGTTCCTCGGCTGGCGCGCGATCCGTATCGCCATGGACCGTAAAGAGATCCTGCATGCCCAGCTGCGCGCGATTTTACGCGCCTCCGCCTTCGGCAAGCTGCGCATTATGTTCCCGATGATTATCTCTGTTGAAGAGGTGCGCAGCCTGAAAGCCGAGCTGGAGCTGCTGAAAGCGCAGCTGCGCGAAGAGGGCAAAGCGTTCGACGAGACGATTGAAGTGGGCATTATGGTGGAAACCCCGGCTTCTGCCGTGATCGCCCGTCACCTGGCGAAAGAAGTCGACTTCTTCAGCATTGGGACAAACGACCTGACGCAGTATACTCTGGCGGTGGATCGTGGTAATGATTTGATTTCTCACCTCTACAACCCGATGACGCCTTCCGTTCTGGGCTTAATCAAGCAGGTTATCGACGCCTCTCACGCCGAAGGTAAGTGGACCGGCATGTGCGGTGAGCTGGCGGGTGATGAACGTGCTACACTACTGTTACTGGGTATGGGGCTGGACGAATTCAGCATGAGTGCCATTTCAATCCCAGGCATTAAGAAAATCATTCGCAATACTAATTTCGAAGATGCGAAGGCTCTGGCGGAGCAGGCTCTGGCTCAACCTACAGCGGAAGAACTGATGAATCTGGTCAACAAGTTCATCAAAGAGAAAACACTCTGCTGATCCACGAGACGCTGGCCCAACAATACTGTTTAGGAGAAGAATATGGGTTTTCTTGACAAGCTTTTTGGCAATAAATCAGAAAGCACATCTGGGACGATTGATATTGTTGCGCCTCTGTCAGGCGAGATCGTAAACATTGAAGACGTACCGGATGTGGTGTTTGCCGAGAAGATCGTTGGCGACGGTATCGCTATCAAGCCAACCGGCAACAAAATGGTTGCGCCGGTTGATGGCACCATCGGTAAGATTTTCGAGACCAACCACGCGTTTTCAATCGAGTCTGACAACGGCATCGAGTTGTTTGTGCACTTTGGCATCGACACGGTTGAGCTGAAAGGTGAAGGCTTTAAGCGCATCGCGGAAGAAGGCCAGAAGGTTAAGAAAGGCGATGTGGTTATCGAGTTCGATCTGCCGCTGCTGGAAGAGAAAGCCAAATCCACGCTGACGCCGGTGGTGATCTCTAACATGGACGAGATTAAAGAGCTGGTGAAGCTCTCTGGTCAGGTTACCGTGGGCGAGACGCCGGTGATCCGCATCAAGAAGTAACGGATTTAGCGAAGAAAAACGGCACCCACTGGGTGCCGTTTTTGTTTCTGTTCTGTGCGGTGACGACGCGGGTGAAAAATATTACTCAGACACCCCTATCCTGCGCCTGCCAGCGCGGCAGACGAATTGTCAGCTCCAGCCCGCCTTCGGGCCGGTTAATCGCCTGCACCTCGCCGTGGTGCGCCAGCACCACCTTACGCACGATCGCCAGCCCCAGACCATAGCCTTTGCCCAGCAGCGGCGAGTTAACCCGCACAAAGGGATCGAAGATGCTGGAAAGCTTCTCTTCGTCGACTCCCGGCCCCTGATCGCGCACGCGGATCGCCAGCCACTGCTGCTCGGCCTTGAGCCGCACCTGAATATGCTGACCGGGCAGCGAGAAGCGCAGCGCGTTGCGCAGCACGTTCTCAATGCCGCGCCGAATCAGCTCGGCGTTGCCGCGCACCGTGTAATCGGCATTTTCATCCACGTGAAAATCGACCTTCACGCCAGGGATCTGCGCCTCGTAGCGCACGTCGGTAACCACCGCGTGCACCAGACCGGTGAGGTCGAAATATTGTTCGTCCGGGATGCTCTCATGCTCGGCGCGCGACAGCGTCAGCAGCTCGCCGATCATTTTATCCAGCCGCCGCGCCTCTTCGTCGATGCGATCCAGCGACGCGTTAACGCTTTCCGGCGTCTGGCGCGCCAGGCCGGTCGCCAGCTGCAGGCGCGCCAGCGGCGAACGCAGCTCGTGGGAAATATCGTGCAGCAGCTCTTCGCGCGCGCGCACCAGGGTGTCGAGCCGCTCTACCATGGCGTCGAACGCCTCAGCGACGGTAGAGAGTTCGTCATGGCGCTTGCGCATCATCGGATAGAGCCGCACGCTGAGGTCGCCGTTCGACACGCGCGAAAAGCCCTCGCGCAGCTGACGCATCGGCCGCGTCAGGTTCCACGCCAGCAGCAGGCTGAACAGCAGCCCCACCGAGCCAGCGAAAACAAACATCGGCTCGGGGATATTCAGAATGCGCCGCGGTCCGTCCATGCCCATCGAACTGTCTTCGCGCAGCCCTTTCACGTTGTAGCGCAGCTCATACTCTTTGCCGTCCGCGCCTTTCACCCAGCGCACGATCACATCCGGAAATTTGCCCTGAAACGGCGGATTGAAGGTTTCCGGCAGCGGTTCGGAGTTCGCCGGCCGCGTATGCTGGATGACAGAAAAGAACTGACGGTCGTTAGGCTCCCAGTCCGCCATCATATCGTCGAGCGAGCTGGGCCCGCCGCGCTCCAGCACCGACACCGCCGACGCCATCTGCAGGTTAACGATGCGGCGCGTGGCGATGATCTCCGGCGGCTCGTGGCGATTACCGGCGATGCTAAAGCCGAGCCAGAGCAGCTGACTGATAATGACGAACACGATCCAGAAGCCGATCAGGATCTTCCAGAACATGCGGCCGCGATAGGTCTGTCTCATCGAATGCGATAGCCGATGCTGCGAACCGTTTCAATATTGACGCTGTCGGCGGTGAGCGCCGACAGCTTCTGACGGATATTGCTGATATGCACATCCACGCTGCGATCGTACGCCTCGCGCGGGCGGCCCAGCCCTTTTTCCGACAGCTCATCTTTTGACACCACGCGATCCGGCGCGCGCATCAGCAGATCCAGCAGATTGAACTCTGACGCGGTGAGGTCGAAGGCTTTGCCCTGCCACTCGGTGATGCGGGTAGCGGGATTAAGCGTCAGCTCGCCCCAGCGCAGCAGCTCTTTTTTATCCGGCAGCGGCACCTGCTCTTCGAAGCGGCGCAGCACAGCGCGCAGACGCGCCACCAGCTCGCGCGGATAGCAGGGCTTCGGCACGTAGTCGTCGGCGCCCATCTCCAGGCCGATAACGCGATCGATGTTGTCGCCTTTGGCGGTGAGCATAATCACCGGCAGGCGGCTGTTCTGCCGCACCTGGCGCAGCACGTCGATGCCGCTCATATCGGGCAGCATAATATCGAGGATCATGGCGGTGTACTGCCCGGAAAGCGCCCCTTCGATGCCTGCGCTGCCGGTTAATACCAGTTGGGTTTCAAAGCCTTCCGCAATAAGGTACTGGCTGAGCATGGTGCCCAGCTCGAGGTCGTCGTCAACTAACAAAATTTTCATGGTGTTCTCTCGCCTGAATTGCCGCTATTTTGTCCTGAGCGGGCGCCGGACGCAGCCGATTTTACGCGTTCCTTACAGATTCGACGTCAGACGATGCTCAGGGAGACTATAGACAAAAATGGCCCGCAGGCACCAGCGGGCCGTTTGCGAGAGGAATTAACGGTAGACGCCGGTGGAGAGATAGCGATCGCCGCGATCGCAGACGATCGCCACGATCACGCTGCCGGGCTGCGCCTGTGCGATGCGCAAGGCGCCCGCCACCGCGCCGCCGGAGCTGACGCCGCAGAAGATCCCTTCGCGCCGCGCCAGCGCGCGCATCGTCTCCTCCGCCTCCGCCTGGCCCATATCCATCACCTCGTCCACCAGTTCGGGCCGATAGATGCCCGGCAGATAGGCCTGCGGCCAGCGGCGGATGCCGGGAATGGCGCTGCCCTCTTCCGGCTGCAGGCCGATGATATTGACGCGATCGCTCTGCTCTTTCAGATAGCGGCCGACACCGGTAATGGTGCCGGTGGTGCCCATGCT
>Ga0157362_1000439_pt1 | contig 14098 bp, 13 predicted proteins | sample AttlaeALBM3_FD_111480 | JGI IMG/M metagenome (GOLD analysis project Ga0157362, IMG submission 111480) | Fungus gardens microbial communities from leaf cutter ant in Ribeirão Preto, State of São Paulo, Brazil - Atta laevigata ALBM3 | ecosystem: Host-associated > Fungi > Mycelium > Unclassified ... | reverse complement strand
TTAGTCTGTGTTGATAAGAAATCTTCTTGACCAGGATCAGTTGTTTCAGCCGATAATGAAATTGTTATGGAAAATCTTTTGTGGAATGTGCTTATTGCAAAGACGGTCATAACAGAAGCAGTATGTATAAACATCATACGGTGCGTATGATGATCCTTGGATCGCAACAGATGTTTTTTTTAAATTTTATTTACAAGAACGGTGCTTGAATAACGATCACGTCATTTCCAATGTTTAACTCCTTTCTTGTTCTTTTTACCCAATGCAAACACAGTGCTGGCTTTTTTGGTAATAGACTGACATGGTCATTTTGATGGAAGAGATATTTCGTGATTCCGAAGGAATTTTCACAAGTATGGCGGTATCGGAGAACAAATGGGTCCTGTGAAATGGACAATTACAATATTTTTTTTCGCGGGGGCAAAATTAGGGGTTTGTTGTCGGATCGTGGTTGTTGTTGAGTCAGAATGAGTGTAAGACTTATTTGTTGACGGTTGGGATGAGATTCTTGTGTAACAGAGGAAGAGTCATTTCTACTCGTATATTCTTCTTCGTCATTATTGCCTAGAGATAAAATGACGCCTGCATGGTACATGTATATCAGGAGTCAGTCTTTTCAATCTTTGTTCCCTGGAACAAGGGCACTGGGGCAAGATCGTCAGTTGACCATATCCATTGATCTGCCCACACCCTTTGAAGCCAGTCTTTCCAGGCCTGGGAGCAAGCTCAGGATCCAGATAACATCGCGTTGAAGGATGGAGTCTAATAGTCAACTCAGGCGCTTTTTTGGCACCAGAAATGAAGAAGATCAATTAAGAACGTAGAAATATCAGATGAAAAATAAAACCAAACTTCGAGTGTCGCACTTCACCAAAAGATTCCTGTTACCCCTCCCTTGACTCAACCCTTCGCGATGCCTTCATCTTTTCCCGACACCCTCACTGTCTCCCTTTCTCCTTAGAAGCGTGCAGAAGCGACTTCGAACGCCGCGCCCATTTTCCACAAGTCAAGGAGATCTCTTATGGACTCAAGAGCACGCTCAAGAGTCTCCTCAGGATTCTTCAGTCGACGCATAAGGTTGTTTTGTGGTAGTGCAGGCACTTGGCTGAGGTAGAGTGGCCTAGCAGAGGTCTCGTCGAATGATATATACGGTCGTATTTTCATCAATGTCAATTGGAAATCATATTTTTTGTGCGAGATCATCTGCCGAGGCGAACGCCGAATATTCTTCTTATCTCTAAATGCCAAGGGGTCAGCGTGTCCTGCGTCGGGAAGTACTTGGTTGCAATTTTGTCAAGTGATTGGAGCCGAGGTAAAGGGAACCAGCAAGCAATGTTGGTGTTGCTCTCCCTCGCCTCGCAGCTGAACCATGCACCTGACATCATCTTGCCTCTTTTTTTTTATGAGGCCTGGACTGTTGCATCTCATCTTCACTACATGTCTAGGAAAGCACGTTGAGACCATTCATTATAATTAGTTTGATAACCGTAAGTACAGGGAAGCGAAAACATGCTTTGAGACACCAAGAGAGCAGAAAATTGAGTAGAGCAGCGAGCTTTGCGAAAGTCGTCCTTCTCTCCAATTCATCTATTCATTTGAACACCTTAAGTACTTCGACTGAGGACAACGCGCACCTTGGTTTCTTACTCCAACAGATTTTTTACCTCCTTCTCCTTTTTCTCGAGTTCTCTCAACCACTCTTTGTCAATGCATTCTGTCCACTCTCTGCCGAATCTTGAGTTAGAAAAGTCCAGGATTGTTGAGATTTGAAGTGGCTTAATCACCACTCTGCAGGGTGGTACATACACATCTTTCCTGTGCTCAATTGGGACCCAAAACAGTGGCTCATTGTCCTGACCCATCACCCATCCATCCCTCATGTCTTGCATCATAAGCTCATGTCCATTGGTAGAATGCTGGTGTTCAGCTCTGAGGTTCGCTATTTCCCATGTTCTCAGACCAATGTTGCTGGAATAGTATGCCAATGCTGTTCCATCTCGTATAAACTCCATACGTGCATTTTCTTGACCCAAAATTTGACCGTAGAGATGACCGTTATAGGCATCAAAGAGGCCTATTACGTTCTCATGCATGAACCTAAGAGCAATGAGTCTGTTGCCAAAGGAATGGTCAATCAGAGCAGGTGAGAAGGCAATCCAATACACCTCGGACGTTGGAAACTTGGAAACGAGTTGGCGAGTTCGTGTGTCCCACACTCGGACGTGGGAATCTTTGCCAGACCAACATGCAAACAGTTTCCCGTCGGGTGAGTACACAGGGTAGGAATCCCGGGTAATATGCACTTGATCGTCAAAGCGGACAGGATCAAACTGGGCAGTGTCGTGATTCCAAGAATAACATGTGGCAGAGGAAGAGGAAGAGCCGGGCACGATGACGACGGTCAAGCCACCGGGTGCCAGGTATGGCTCCGAGCTTCTGTACACCTTCAAGTCTAAAGAATAGGTGCATTTGAAACCTGTGGGATCCTGCCAATGCCAAACTTGGAGTAATTCTGAGTCATCACCACAGACGGCACATATAACCAGCTTGTTACATGTTTGGAAGGTGACACCCCAAAACCAGACATCTTTTCTCGGCGGAGGAATAAATGAGACGCGTTCCTCCGGATGCATTAAATCGCAGATTGTGACGAGAGATTTAGACAACAACGCTGCCTTGTTGTCATCTGGGGAAAATGCAATATCCGTGCCATCTTCGTACTCGACATCTGTGCGCGCTAGGACTTCCCAAGTATTTGTATCCAGGAATTCGACGTTGTAAGATGGCAACGATACTGTAGCCGCCACCTTTCCAGAGGGTGAGATTCTAATGACTTGTCGCGTATCAGTATCATCTTGAGTGTCCATAGTGTCAGCCTGATTTCCCACCGAATCCTCAAGGTCCACATTCCACATCCTCACACTTCCACTAAGATATCCAACTAAAACCCGGTGGCCATCGCATGATGGACAGATACTCGTTACAATTGAATTGGCTAGAGACTTTGTGTGCCAGATCCTTTCTGAGCCGGTCATAGAGACATCCCACATCTCCACTGTGTAAGTTTGGTTGATAAATAGGTAATTGGTGAGAGGTGAATGAACAACATGTGACTCGTAGTTGAAATCATGGCTGAAGGATACCATCTCCTGTGTGTCCAATCTCCAAAGGTAAATATGACGAGGTTCTTCCCTAAAATTGGCCATCAAAATGTCGCTGGTTGGAGAAAAGTGGAGTGATGACAAATTTCCAGGAGGATATGGGAATTGTTGGGGATCCTTGCCATCTTCCAAGTTCCATAATTCAATGACATCCTCAGACCTTCGTCCTACAGCCAGAAAACGCCCATCAGGGGAAATTTGGGTGGCAACAACGTCATTCACCTCCAACAGCCTGTTGGGTATCAGTGCACCGTTGCTAGAATCCCAGAACTTGACCAGAAGACGAGTTGAGCCTTCATCTTCAGAGACATCTAAGGCAACTCTCCGACTGGAGTTTCCATCTTCATCTACCCAATGTGTGGAGGCAATTGTTTCATCATGATGAATGAAAGCGAAACCATAGCCCTCGATTTGAAATTGCTCCTTACCCATCTCAATGTCCCAGACTACTGCAAAGGAGTTTAATCTGAGTAGAATACGTTTCCCGTCACGACTGAAGCATGCATTATATACCTCCCCATAATTCGACAGCTCAAAGGGACCTGAAATGCAATGTCCAGTTTCAGAGTCGCAGACATACATAGTTTGGAGTGATATCAAAGCAAAGGTGCGCTCATCCGCCGAGAAGACCATATGCCGCACAGGATCCTTGTGGTGCTCTGCAGTGAATTCCACCATTGGCCATTGGCTGGGTTTCCCTTGAGTGACTGCAAGAGTGTTGGGAACCCTTGGACAGAACTTTCTGGAAACAAGAGATTCCTCAGGTGTGAAGGGTAGTGCTGAGATGTAAACATGAGGGGCGCGCTGAGAGATTGGAATCAAAAATGCAGAAACAAATCGGACAGCATCGTGGATAAACAATGTCAGCTCATGATCAGGGTTGAGGGACTGGCCAGCCAACATTAGATGTGTTGCAAAGAAATGACCTGGAGACATACCTTCCATGTTGCAGCCCTTCTGAGGATCAAATATGCCTCATGAACATTACCCATCAGGCTCATGACCTCAAACCAGAACAGTAGCTTCTCATACATCACAAATTGCACTGCCTTCATCATCTTCTCGTCAGATGGAGTCTGAATAAGGTGGTCTACCCAGAACAGAGATGAATAGGAAATGAGAGGAGAGACGGTAGACTTGACATCAATATCCACATTCTTGATGCTTGAAGAGTCCAAGTTACCCATATTGAAGCGCAGTTCTGATGACACCATAGCCTTCAAACACAGAACAGCAAGGTGACGTTCATGAAGTTCACGATCCCAGATACCAGAGAGCTTGTGTAGTTGTTGCCGAAAGGAGCGGGAGAGAATAAAATCCTCAAACGACCGATGGTGGAAATGAAGGACGGGACCAGGGTCAAGGACGGACATGAGACCCTTTCGGATTAATCGCAGTATACTCGAGTCACCAATCTTGACTCCAGGAAGCATAAGAAGCACATCGTCGCTGAGTGGCTGTTTGGCAAAAATCATTGCGCCCATAACAGAGACGATTCCCTGAATCTCTTCTTCGCAAATCTGTCCGAATGCTGCTTCAACGACAGTAAGGTACAACGAGTACAGCTCATCAAGCCCCTCTATGTTGTCCCTCTGCTTCTTCGACTCCAGAATCACAAATCGTACCCTGGGATCCATTTCGAGGAAGTCGGCCACAGTCGTTGCCCAAATAAAAATGCCTGCAGCACGAGGAACCAGGTGATCGAGAGCCCTTTTGACCCATGCGTCTCCCTCTCCCATTGATTCGAGTCGTGACTTGAGGAATACGCAGATATCATGGGAGGCATTATCTCCTGGGTTAACATTGCTGCCAGAAGGAATATCGACATAGATGCTCATGGATTTTGGAAATGTCCGTTGGATGAGTTCATCATGCCAACTGGTAATGACCAGCTTAAACTTCTTCAAGTGATCAACCTGAGCCCAACGCTTAAGCGTATGCAGAAGACCCTTGTGATCGTCCTTTCCAGACGAGTCGTGTCTCAGACCACCACACTCGTCCAGTGCATCTATCACGATCACCGGAAGTTCCTCACGCAGCACATCATTGAGCATGAATAATGGCATCTCAATTAAACATTTAAATCTACCATCAATGTCGGATGGACCGGGCACCCTATCGTTTTGGACAATATTATGAATGTGTTGGCACACAGAAGGGTATAGGCGAGCAAGGCCAAGGGCGACGACGCGCCACAGCGCATCCGTAGTGATGGTGGCAGATTGTGTACGGTCGAAACGGAATGATATGACCTGGCGATCCTGTTCCTGTAGCCGAGCGACAATACTAGCTGCCAATGCAGATTTCCCGATGCCAGGAGATCCTCTGATCCAGATTACATTGTGGCCATCGGTGCTCTTGATCTCGTCTTCAATTCCTTGTAAGATGGTGGTGCGGGTGCCTTCCATACATGATTTGCGTAGGGGAAGCCTATTCTCCCCAAGGGCCCTCACTAATTCATCCAGCTTCGCTTTTTTTGCCATGATGGCTGATATCACCAATCAGAAAATTTGGACAATGAATATTAGGCACGAAGATCAGACCTTGCTCTGCTCGGATCTCTATAAGAAGATCCCGGTCGAAATTTTCTGCGAAAACATCTAGTTTCTTCCGCAACTCAATAGCTTTGTCCTTATGAGGGACAACAAGAATGTGTTTGGCTGCAATGATTGACTGAGTCGTCAATCCTTCTCATACGACAGAATACGCACCCGACCAACTTTTGAGCCACTTCTCAATAAAGTCCACCACTTCTTTCATCATTCTAGGAAATTTACTGATAGTAGCACACAGTTCTTTTGATTTTGGAACTTCCACAAGTCGGTCCAGCTGGGAAGCTAGGATTCTGATGCCCTCTGCCAAGTTTTTCATTTCTTTGTAAGATTCCTCTTGAGCCTTGAAATGCTGCCCAAATTATCAGTATCATTCACGTTGGAAGCAGAAAAGAGAGCCAACTTTGTATATGACATCAATGCAAGAAAACACCGATTTTGCTATAGAATCCAGCTGCTTCAAGTCAGATAATGCACATGTGTGCTAGTCAACCATGATTTACCCCACCGATAGCCGTCCCGAGCTCAATGAATATCCTACCCACATCACCTGCGGAACCGAGACGATCCATAACAGGCCGGATTTTGGTCAGGTCCTCGATTGCGCTCTTTATTCGTGCATTAAGATCGTTCAGGTCACATTCGTAAGCCTATATTTGGACTTGAGCAGGTGATATTGACAGCAACCATGATAGCGTACCTTGGCAACGATCCAGAGGTGTAATCCTGGAATTCCATTGAGGAATTCCACCTTAAAATTTGCTGAAGTATTCTAAGCAGACTTGAAGCGAATGAGGCAAAGATCAACCTACATTTGGTTCCTTCCTGTGTTTCGGACACCAGGTGATCCCATACGTCGTTAAACTTGACACTGACTTTACATGGAGAATCATCCTTGAAAATGCGCCCAGGACTGAGGATTTTCTGTCGTAGAGGATATTTTATGTGTATCTCAATATCCAGGTCACTTTCTTGCTCGAGAATACTGCATCGCACGAATGTTTAGCACTGTCTAGACATGAGACATTCAACTCACCATTTGCTTGTCAACTTGAAATGCTGCTCTCCCTCAGTGTTCTTTTTGAGTTTTCCTTCAGTGTCTCGGAGATGGCTGACGCCATCCACCTTGTCAGAGTGTTTGACAATCAATGATTGTGGAAATTTACGATCGGGCTTCCCGATAAATTCTAGATGCAGCTCAGCCTACTGATAGATTGAGCCGACAAGACAAATCAGTACTCACCAACAATTTGGATATTTCGCAACATGGTAGCAGTCTCATCTGGGTTTGCCATTAATTCGACTTTGGGGTAGGGTGAGCAGGAAACAACGTTGCGTGTGGACGATGCTATCAGGTGGACAGGCCGTGGAACCATCCGAAGCAGCTGCTACTACCTCGCCGAATACAGCGGGTGGGAATTTGATTATCATTGTACAGACATACCAGAAACACAAGCCGTAAGTGTGGGAGCTGTACCAAATTGGACTTGTCGTGGAACATTTGTGACCATCAAAAGGTCCAAACATTGGTTGATCCAAATGATTGGGACAAATCATTAGATATCTCGCTTTGATATTGGTTTATTGTCGATGAATCCGAAAACAATGGATCGCTTCTCTTAGAAGTTTTACACGCTCCAAGCCATCATTTACGAACGTAGACCGCATTGATCACTCTTGAAAACCAATCCTGGAATCAAGTTCAGGATCCGGATAACATGTTGAAGGATAGAATTTAGTCAACTCTATCTCATCCGACAGGTGGAAGAGTCTTGAGGAACAACGGGAGAGCCTCAATAGTATCCTCTAGATATTACCTATGTCTAAATGTTCCTGTTCAGAGGAACAAAAATTGAGAAAACGGATTCATGATAGAGTTAGCGATGTAACTTTGACACGACACCGGTATCATTCTCTCTTTTCAAGGACAACAAAAATGAAGACGATATGAGTAGAGATGACACCTCTTTTGATAATACAGAATCTGATTCCGGCCATCAACAACCAAATATTTCATTTATTCCAACTCAACGACCACAATCCGACAACGAAACCCCGACTTTGCCCTCCAATAACTTCAAAAATTGTAGTTGTTCATTTCACAAAATCTATATGTTCTCTGATACCGGCATGCTTGTGAAAATTCCTTCGAAATCACAAAATATCTCCTCGACCATCAAAAACGACCACGTCAGTCTATTACCCAAGAAAAAAGCCAGCATCGTGTTCGTGCAAAGTATAAAGAACAAGAAAGGAGTGAGGGAGTCTAGAAATTGGAAATGATGTGATCTTCAGGGTCTCGAGGTATTCAGGCACCGTTTGTGTAAAAAAAAAACATCTGTTGCGATCCACTATATGATGGCTTTACCTACCACTTCTGTGTGACAATTTACAATAAGCCATGTGTTTTTCCACGAAAGTTTCTTATCACAATTTCATTATTGGCTGAAACAACCGATCTCAGAAGGTTTCTTCTTATCAACACAGACTAAACAAAAACAAAAACAACGATTCAACAATACACCATTTCAAATTTTATCATAGTTCACCACAAAAAAGAAAGCAAGGAAACACATGCCAGCCTCAAGGCCGAGAGATTCTACTCCACAAACACTCAGCTTCCAACCCATACGACACCCCTTCTCTCAAACACATCCTGATCACCACCACCCTCACTCCCATCCCACTCATCATCATCACCATTGACATCATCACCACCTCTTCCTCTCCTAGACGGTCCTCGTTTCCTTCCACCACTCATCTTCTTCCATCCCTCAACCACCTCCTTCCCAACGCTTCTCCTACATTCCTCACAAACGCAAATTTCATTTCGGTCTTGATTTCTTTTGGAATATCGTGTTCGACATCTTTACCGAATCTCTGTGAGCACTCAGTATTTTCTCTTTGATACCTCCCACAGGGGTGACTTTGCCGCGAAGCGCTATCTATCAAATCCAGCCAGTTATATTTAAATGAGGAAGCGAGTGCAGATACAAGCGTACCCCGCCTGTCATGGCTATATTCGTAGGAACGCACGATCCTGTCAATAATGACACCAAAGCACAGATCATGGCTATACCCGCACTCGGCCCGTCCTTTTTCTGCACTCCAGCAGGAAGGTGCAAGTGTACATCTAGCCCCTGTCCTCCGATTGTATCCAGATCACTCTCAATGCCGTGATCGTCTTTCTTCTTACCCTCCCCGCTTGTACGCCCACCATTGACAAAAACCCTCCTTTTCTCCACCAACTCCAACTCCCGGGCATGTCTCTTCACCCAGCTCAACCCCAGCTCTCCACTTTCCTTAATTACCTCACCTAAAATCCCAGTCAATCTTTCCGCTGCCACCAGGTAAAAGTATCGTTTCGACAGGCAATATTCCTCCTTCGCCCTGACCCATCACAACGAGACCGTAAACTATGCCTGGACGTTGATCTGAATCACGGTCGGATGAGGTGAAGGAGTCGGATGTATCTGATGAGAAACAAGGAAGACTGAGTATGGTTTCTAGATCAGAGGGGCGGACAGTTGGATTGTATAGCACGGTTGTTGGCGATGCTGACGATGGTTCGAATTCTCCTGACGAAGAAACATACCCATCGCTCTCATGCTTCTCCTCCCATTCGGCCGACTGTACAGCTTTGAACCCCTGCAATAGCTCTCTCCAAACTCCTCACCCCAGTCCCTCTTGTCCACCCTGTAACGATCTCTCAGCGTTTCCTCACTTATCTCCACATATTGCTTCTGTAGTCCATTCATCCCAATCTGCTTGGGTACCAAAAACCTGTTCGCGATTGCCACTTTTTCATCAAACGTATACCCCGCTAGATTCACTATTTCACATCGATTGAGTAGTGACGAGGATAATGTCGAGTACAAATAAAACTTGAGATAGATCAATTGGAACATCGATATAATGATCATTGTCCAATTTTGTTCAGGACCCAGGGCTTCTAGAAGCGCAGTGGATGAATCTCCATAGAAATTACTTTGTTCAATTTTGTCAACTTCGTCGAGAAGAATGACAGGGTCAACACATGAGAGCGCTTGAACAATAAGTCCGAGACCAGATGCAACGTAAGTACATCTGAAACCACGGATTTCGGCTTCGTCGCGGACACCACCAAGAGATATATGTTGGAATGGTCGACCAAGAGCACGAGCTATACTTTGACCGAGTGAAGTTTTCCCTGTGTCCGGTGGCCCAACGAAAAGAAGTATTGGGCCCTTGGTGGATGATGAGCGAGGTTTGGAAAGGGGGGCAGGTGGCGAAAGATTTGTTAAAGGGATGGGTACATCACTAGAAGATGGAGCCTGTGATACTTGAATAGGGGCCACGGTTTGGGCTTGTTTAGCAGGTTGCAGTGATAGCTGCTGCTTCCTTGTCCGCAGTGAGTTCTTTCAAACGAACTATTCAATGGGTCGTTTCTTGATTTTTGGGACCGAAGTGATCGGCACCAAGTTGAGTTCGGGCTTTTGTAATGAACTTTTGTCACGAATAACAGAAGAGGAAGAACGTTAGGCCACGGAATTGAGGCTATCCACTCAAGCTGCATAGTGTATCTAAGTAGAGTCATAAATGGAAAAGGACGAGAGGACGTACATAGCTCCTAATGGCACCATTCTAACGCTCCTTTGGGGAATTCTCTTGAGCCTTCTCCATTCTCTAGTGCCCATTTTCCTCGGTGCCAGACTGCATGGCCTCAATCTTCTTCTTCAGGTCGGCCAAATCATCTACTTTATGCTGGTCTGGCTCGCTCGTGGCACCGTTATTGGCGGAGCTAGATGTAGTTGGGTTACTGACACCTCTTTGGAGGGCCGACAATTTGTGTTGAATAGCTGCGAGTTGTTGACGCAAATCTTTCTGTTGCTTGGACAGGGACTCGTCTACGGCGGAAGCTATTTCATTTGATACCTCAGATATAGAAGCCTCCTTAGGGATATGTCAGATGCAAGGGATAAACGAGCATTGACATCTGGGGTGTTGAGCACGGTTCAACGGGCAGTGTGAAAAAAAGAGAACGTCGGCCATCCAGGGGATGTGAGCATCGGCTATGTCTTTGAGCATGATTGCGATCTCGATGTAGCTCCCTTTCCTAGCTGATTTCAGGGCATCACGAGAAAATCTGCCGAGAAAGCTGAGAGCAGCCTGTTTGAACCTTGCAATTGTTTCCCTTGTCTACGGGGGAGATATTGGACCTGGAAAGAGGAGAGAGGGGGTGGGGTGAAGGGGGCAAGGTCATGTGAAGAGATAAGAAGGACTGGCTTGAGCTGCATTTTGGGAGCTTTGCGATGCGAAGGACCCGTGCAGCTGTGCCCCACTCTGCGAGAACTAGGGCGGCGTTGTTGAGTGGCGAAGAGAGGGGACGACGGCGACGACGACGGGAGGGTGTCAGAGTTGTCGACAAGATCAATGCGGGCGTCGCCGACATTGCTGTTGACGGGGAGCGTGAGCCTCGACGTCGGAAGCAAGATCGGTGTTGGCTGCACAGTGAACAGAACTATATTTACATCTGGCCACGTTGCCTCGCGTGGAAATTTCCGTATCACAAGATTAGTATTTTTATCTCATCAGCCGATAAAAAAGATGTCTTTATTGGGAAGGTCGCCTTCCAAACATGTGTGCGCCATCTTCGATGATAATGTTCCTGGCATCCGATGGCTTGACCGTCGTCATCTTTGATCCATGGAATCATGATACTGCCCAGTTTGATCCTGTCCACTTGTGCAGATTCGTCGGATATCTGAGTACGAACTAGTCGACTCGTTTCCAAGTTTCCAACCTCCAAGGTGGATAGAATTGCCCTCTCACCTGCTCTGATTAACCATTTGCTTGCTGATAGACTCATTGCTCTTAGATTCACATGACAATGCAATATGTCTCTTTGATGCCTATACTGGCCGTCTGTATACTCAAATTTTGGGTTCAGTACCCGCATACAAGAATAGCGTTGGCATACTGTTCTCCTGATCTTGGTTTGAGAATGGCCCAGCATATCTCGCAGCTGAGCATTCCACTAATAGATATTCTGCAAGGAATGATGGATGGATGGGCAATGGGTCAGGACGATGGGTCACTGTTTTGGGTCCCAGCTGAGCACAAGAGACATCTATGTGTGCCACCGCCCCGAGTGGTGATTGAGGCGTCCCAAATCTCAACAATCCTGGACTTGTCTAATAACTCAAGATTCGGCAAAGAGTGGATGGAATGCATTCACAAAGAGTGGTTGAGAGAACTCGAGAAAAAGGAGGAGCTAGGAAATCTGTTCGAGTAAGAAACCAAGGTGCACCTTGTCCTCAGTCGAAGTAGCTAAGGTTTTCAAATGAATAGTTGAAGTGGAGAGAACCTCTGCAGAGCTCGCTGCTCTACCCAAGTTTTTGTTCTCTCATAATATTGAATGGTCTCGATGTGTCTTCATAGATATAGCAGACATGAGAGTCTGAGCACAAAGAGGCAAAATAATGTCAGTTGCATGGTTCAGCTGCAAGCAAAGGGTGAAAGGTAACGCCAAATCTTGCTTGCCGGTTGCTTTCACCTCGGCTTTGAATACTTGACAAAGTCACAACCAAGTCCTCCCCGATGCAAGACATGCTAACCTCTTGATTTTTGGGATGAAGAAATAAGAAGAATATTTTCTGTGCATGACATAGCCAACAATGAAGCCAACATATCAGACTGATGAAAATTGGTATAAACACACCCTATTATATTTCAACTGCATCGTTCGACAAGACCTTTGCTAGGCCACTCGACCTCACACTACCACTATACGACATTATACATCAATTGAAGAAGTCTGAGGAGAGTTCTTCAGACTCTTCAGCGCTTCTGCCAAGTCGCTTCCATTCTTAAGGAGACAGAGAGATAGGGAGACAGTGAGGGCGTTGTGCAAAGATGAGGTGGCCAATGAGTGCGTCGCGAAGGGCTGAGTAGAGGAGGGGTATCGGTCATCTCCGTTGGCGAAACAGCTCAAGTAGCGCGCTATATGGACTTGGAACTTGACACAGCAGCACCACGACCATTTATGCGAATGGACATGCCTTCCAATCTGTTGGTGAGGTGCAACACTCAAAGTTTTATCTTTTGATCTAATATTTCTACGTTCTTAATCTCATTTTCCGGTTTCCAAAACAGCGCCTGAGTTGACTACGAGATTCTATCCTTCAATGTGATGCTATATGGATCCTGAACTTGCTTGCAAGCCTGGAAAGCCTGGCTTCGAAGGGTGTAGGCAGGTCAATGGATACGCTCAACTTCCTTATGACAATCTTGCCCTAGTGTCCTTTTTTTTAGGGAACGAAAACCGACTCCTGGCAGAATTATTTATATGCACCGGCGGCTTGACATAGGTGTCTTTTTGGACAACGACGACGAAATGGACATTATCCATTTCGCAGGAATCAAATACCACCAGACTCGTGAAAGTTCCTCCAAAATCACAAAATGTCTCTATCATCGAGAGCGACCACGTTAGCCCATTAAAAAAAGAGCTAGCATTGTGTTTGCATCAGATAAAAAAGGCAAGAAAGTGGCAGCCACGAGCGAGGGAGAAATTGGAAAAGGGGAGATGCGGTTTCGAGCTGTCGGTTACCGTTCTTATGAAACTCTTTGGTCCAACATATAGTGGTTTACCCAGCGCTTCTGTGTTCTCAAGTTTGCAAACAGAACAATTTTACAACAAGTCATTTTGTTTTTATTATTTATCATCGATACGCGGTAGACTTTCCATAGTTGTATTTTTGGTGCAACAACTGCTCTCGGTTGCTGAAGATTTCTTGACGATGACAATAAAACAAATAAATACACAATTTCGACTTTGACCAAGCAAACACATACGAAATAACCACAGGTCTGAGAAACTTTCTAGTACTCAACAGACAAAAAACATCATTCACAACCGGCTCTCGAGCCATATAGCACCAACCCCAACTCAACGTCGAAATTCCTCCTTCGCGTTGACCCATCAAAGCGAGACCGTAAATACTACGTGGACATTGATCTGAATCACGGTCGGAAAAAGTGAAGGAGTCGGAAGGAGTCGGAAGTATCTGATGAGAAACAAGGAAGACCGAGATAGTTTCTTGGTCAGAGGGGCGGACAATTTGGATGTACATCATAGTTGTCGAGGATGACGATGATGATTCCGATTCTTCCGACAAAGGGACACATCCATCGCTCTCATGCTTCTCCTCTCATTCGGCCGACTGTACAGCTTTGAACATCACAACACCAGTAATAGTCCGCTCCAAACTCCTCACCCCAACCTCTCTTATCCATTTCTCAGTGTTTCCTCGCTCATTGCTGCTTCAATTCATTCGTCCCAATCTACTTGGGCACCAAAGACCTGTTCGCAATGGTCACTTTTTCATCAAACGAAAACCCCGC
>Ga0157362_1000438_pt1 | contig 14113 bp, 22 predicted proteins | sample AttlaeALBM3_FD_111480 | JGI IMG/M metagenome (GOLD analysis project Ga0157362, IMG submission 111480) | Fungus gardens microbial communities from leaf cutter ant in Ribeirão Preto, State of São Paulo, Brazil - Atta laevigata ALBM3 | ecosystem: Host-associated > Fungi > Mycelium > Unclassified ... | reverse complement strand
GGGGGCGCGCGCTGGGTGTGCTCGGGGTGGGCGGCGATCTAGGGGGGGGGTGCGGCCGGGCGTGGCTAAGCTGCAAAGTGCCGGTAGCAAGGTGGCGAATGACCGGGCGTGGTCTCTTTACCGTAGGTCGGCAAAGCGCTATTTGCTACTAGGCACTTTGCTGCTAGTAGGCAGGCGGCGGGATTGTCGTCCTGTGTCATTGGAACCTAGGTACATCGGAGGCATAGTGGCCACTACCGTAAAAGGCACGTCCATAAGTTGGGACGGAAGCACCATTTACGTCACGCTCGACACCGGCACAAAGCTCATAACCATACCGGTGCCATTTGCGCAGTGGACGTCGTCCACTGGAACCAATTACGCGGCAACCGTTGACGCGCTTATTGCCGCTGGGGCTATCAAGTAATGCCTTACGCGTGCAGCCAGTGCGGACGCGCAGGTAGCTCCGATGAGCCCATTTCGCGGGCCGGCCTGTGCATCGATTGCGCAATACGTAACGTGCAGGTACAGAACGCGGAACGCCGGCTCGGGGACGGCTGGCAGGAAACCATCGGCCGGTTCGGGCGCCCACACAAAGGGTGCTCTCCCGTGCGCGTCACTCGATTGCGACCCGAATAAGGGGGGTCGTCCCATGAGGGGTGCCTAGGCAAAATCTTGCGTTTGCCTAGGTAGCACCTAGGTATGACATGATATTTGCCTAGGCAACCGGAGGTTACGAAAATGGCTGGTGTGAGGGTCAATCCGTCACAGGCAACGGAGAAGTGGGTCAGTCGCCTGAGTGGTGCAACGCAGGAGATCGCTGCAGGCGTCCAACGCGTCCAGACGGCGCCCGGAATGCTGGCGGCAGCGAAGTATCAAAAGTGGCTCACCGCAGTGCAGGAAGGTGCCAATAAGTGGCGCAGGAACGTCGCTGCGGTGTCGCTGCAGGACTGGCAGCACCTTATGACGAACGTTGGGATCCCGCGTATCGCACAGGGTGCCCAAGCGAAAAAGGGCAAGTTCGAGCACTTCGCCTCGGAGTTCTTCCCCCATCTGGAGCGCGGCCTGTCGACGGTTCACGCGATGCCTGACACGAGCTTCGAGGATCGCGTCCAGCGCGCGGTCGCGATGATGCGTCACAACCGCACGTTCCGCCGTGGCGGCGCCGCCTAACCCAGAGTCACGAGCGACTAAGAGAGGCAGGCACTAATGGGTAAGGCACTCCAGGTACTGACGGGGCGCGTGACTAACCCGTCCACCACGCTGACGGCCGTTACAGTCAACACGGGCGACAGCTTCACCGTGCGTTCGTTCCCGTTCGGGAGCAAGGCGTACATCCTCGACGCGTGGGCTCTCGGCGCCACGGCCGGCGCGATCCGGATCCGGTCACCGCGACTCCACGACTTCGCGCAGGCAATCCGGCTGCGGTATCCGGCATCGTTCAGCAATCCGCTGGCGGTGCTCCTGCCGAACCAGCCGCTGTACCCGCAGGACGTGCTGACGGTCGAGCAGAGTGGCGGTGGCGCGGAGACGGACGCACTCTCGTTCCTGGTCTACTACGAGGATCTGCCTGGTGTGGACGCGCGCCTGGTGCGCTACGCCGATATTGCTGGCCGGATCCGCAACGTGGTGGCCGAAGAGCAGAACGTCACTACCGGCGCCACGGCTGGCCAGTATTCAGCCAGCCAGGCGCTGAACGCCAACTTCGATATCCTGAAGCGCAACGTCGACTACGCGATTCTGGGTGCGATCACCGATACGCGCATCGTGTCAATCGGCGTGACCGGCCCGGACACTGGCAACTTGCGTGTCGGCATTCCGGGTGAGCCGAGCAACACCGACATTTTGTCGGGCTACCTGCGCTTCCTCAGTGAGCGCGCCGACAAGCCGTGCATCCCGGTCATCAATGCGGCCAACGTGGGCGCGACGACCGTCGACGTCGCGGCCATCGTGACGAGCACGGCGATCAACGTCTCCATCGTTCTGGCCGAGCTGGCACCGACGGCATAGCGGGGCACGCGAACGTGTCAGACGCACGTTACGGCGCGGCGTTCCTATCGCCGCTTGGATGGGTTCGCGGTGAGCGCGTTAGGCGTGACATCGCGAACCCGGCGGCCGGCACGGATTGGTCGATCACCATGCAATCCGGCGGGCTGTGGGTTGTGGAGACGATGACAGCCACGTTTGCGACGAGCGCGGTGGCGGCGTCGCGTGCGCCGTTTCTCCGTATTCAGGACGCGGACGGTAAGGCCATTTGGAGCTCCTACTACCAGTTGAACGTGGGCGCGTCTTCAAATGGCACGTACGTGGTGTCAATGCTGGGTGGCACGCTGGCCGGTCCCGGGGGTAGCGGGACGTCGACGTTCGGCATCCCGCTCATCCCGCTAGAGCCGGGATGGGCGCTTTCCAGCTCAACGGTGCTCATAGACGCGGGTGACCAGTGGTCACAGTTGCGCTTCCTGCTCTGCCGCATTGACGTCGGCACCGATGGCTACGACTTTGGCCGCGTCTTCCCGCCGAAGGACGCGGGCGGCAGTATCGCTAATTAGACCGTAAGGAGCAGTGACACCGAATCATGCGCGCGTGGCCACGGATTTCGCAGGTTTCCTCAACGCCTGCAGCCACCATTACGACGACAACAGAGACCGTAGGCGCGACGCTGAGCGCCGTTTCTACGCAATCCGCAGACAACGTCGTGGTGTTAATGGGATATCTCGACGTTACGACGGGGACGGGCACGACTGCGGTAGTGGTTCGCGTGCGCCGCGGTGTCGATGCGACCGGAACGTTGATCCAGCAGGCAGTTACCGAGCAGGTCACGGCCGGGAACGAGATCAGCGTCCCCATATTCGTTCAGGACACGCCGGGCGAAGTGTCGAATCAGTCGTATGTGATCACTGTGCAGCAGACGGCCGCGACCGCAAACGGCACGCTTAATCGCGCATCGCTCGTGGGCGCGTACTAGCCCCGTCATGCGCTACCGGAGCAGCGCGCCATGGCGGAACGGATCGAAGCATTCACGGTAACAGTACCCGTCAACACTGCGCAGGCGTCTCCGCAGGTTACGAACGTATCGTTCAATCCGGGTAACGTTGTCGGGATACAAATCATCATTCCGGCGGGTCACGCGGGGCTGACTGGCATCGCGCTCCGCTCCGGCAAGTCGCAGTACGTGCCCAGGACATCGGGTTCGTTCGTCGTGTCGGATGACGAGGTCGTGAAATGGGATGTTGAGGGTGCGCCCGGGACCGGCAACTGGGAGGCAGTCGCTTTCAACACTGACGACTCATACTCGCATTCGTTCTTCCTGCGCTTCCTGGTGAACGAGCTGCGCATCCCGGGAGTGGAACCGGCCCCTCCGTTTCGGGTCTCACCCGAGGGTGAGATCGTCAATCTCTCCGTGCCCGTCTCTGCTCCGGAGTCGGGCACGGGGGGGACTATCATCCCCGAGCCGTCCTTTGGGCTCCCTGCGCCCGCACCAGAGCTTGCGCTGCCCCCCGTGCCGGAGGCGATACCCGAGCCGGCACTTCCCGAGCTCCCGGCGCTCGAGGGGCCGTCTCTAGATCTGCAGGTTCCCGAGACCGCGCCAGCGGAGGCGCCCGTGCCCCCGGAGCAGCCGACGCCATCGGCGCAGCCGGCGCCGTACGTTCCGCCGGTTTCCGTACTGCCGAAAACCGGCCCGAACGTTTTCTATAACCCGGCGCGTGGGCTCCGGTACATCATTGCCCGCAAGCATTCAGTGAGTCTAAACAAAACATGCGACTATCATGTATACGAGTCGGAACTGAATAAGGGCGACTGGGGTCGGGGTGGCGAAGTGATCGACCGGGCTAAGTGCGCCTAGCGGGTAACGATGGCTGCCGGCTACCCTGACTTCCGCCGACGCGTTGACCAGACGGCGCAAACGTTGGTGAACGATACGGCGAGCAACGCCAGCGCGACCGTTGACTACGGGCTCACCTATGTTGGTGACGCGCAGTCGCTCATCGTCACCGCGCAGCCAAAGCTCAGTTCGCAGACCGTCAACCTTTTGTTTCGATGGACGTTGGACGCGGCCGGCAACATCGTCCTTGCCGAACGCAACATTGTGTGTGATGGACGCATGGGCAACGCGTTGCAATGCGCACTGCCGAACGTGGGGCCCTATGTGCGGATAATCGCCACGTTGGGACGGGGCGCGACACCGTGGTCATGGGCGCTGCTAGGCGTCATATCGTCGAGCGTGCGCACGACCCCCGAGGTCGTGCCCCGTAAGGTGCAGCCGGTCACATTTGGCCCCGTGAACCTGACGGCCGGCGCATCGTCGCAGATACAGGCAACTGACTATCTGTCGGGTAGCTGCTTCCTGAATGGTAAGTCAGACATTACGCAGATGTTGCTGCAAGTGTTCACGCTGGACAACACGGGGACGCCGATCCAGGCTATTTCTGACATTCTCGCCGACTCCAACAGTCGCGTGAATATTCCTATACAGCTCCCTACAAACGCGTGGGGAATCACCATAACTAATTTTGGTGCAGGCGCCGCGAATATGCAGGCGACAGTGACACAGGGGAGATAGGGTAATGCGACAAAAGGATGACTGCTTAGCCTGCAGTGTGATGCACACTGTTATTGCCGTCGTCGCCATCTCGGCTGCGGCGGTGCTCGGGGTGTATCACATCATCACAGAAGGAACGATCCTTGCCATTACAGCCGCTGCACTGGGCACCAGCGGCGCGAAAGTGCTATCGGAGGGAAAAGGGAAGAAAAATGGGTGACTGGAGAGTAGGCGTGTTGAACGGTATTGGCGCGCCTGTGAACGGGACAACGCTGCTCGCACTGCGCCTCTGGGCACAGTCGGAAGGGATGCCACCGTCGTATAACAACTGGCTCGCAACTACGCTCAATCTGAACGCGGAGTCAACGATCAACAGTGACGGGGTGCGCACTTACGCGACAGAGTCAGCCGGCATCCGTGCCACAGTCGCCACGCTGAAAGGCTCGAACTACGTCGACGTGGTTCGGGCGTTTCGTGCCGGCAACAGCTTGCGTCGTATGTGGTCATCAATCAACGCGTCGCCCTGGTGCGCGCACTGCCAGGACGGCACATACCCGGTCGCATTGCACACTGCGCTCCGAGGGGGTGGCGCACCATCGCCTCCCCCCCCAAAAGTACGACGCCGCCACCGCCTGCGCCATCGGTTCGCGTGCCTGTGGCACCGGGTCTCACGGCACTTCAAGCACCGGGCGGCGCGATAAACCACGACTACTCGCCCGTCATCCGTTCTGCCAACGGCGTAATGCATAATCGGGCGGCTTACGTGAATCACTTGGCGGGCATCATCAACAGCGTAGCGAGAGCGAGGCGACAGTAACAATGGACCGGATCCCCTACACCATCGTTGGCCAAGACCTGCAAGAGGAGCTCGCGCCGAATGGCCAGTTCGTCGACATGTGGCGAATCACCTTCACGGCACCGAGCGGGGTGACTGCGTTCGTGCGTGTTCCCGCGAGCCAGCATGACCCGGCAACCGTGGATGCCGTCATTCAGGCGCGGCTGCAGAATATCGAGGGGGTCGCGGCGCTCGGGAGCACCGGAACCCCGTAGCGGGTAGCGCGCCGTCATGTCGGTTATCGGGACAATCGAGAACGCGCTAAGTGACGTCGGGAACGCGATTTCCGACGTCAAGGACTGGGTCGTAAAGACAGCAAGGACCGTCTACAACTTTGCCGCGTTGATCTTCAGTCACGTCGGGGTGGCGTGGTCTGATCTTTGGCGTGGCATCTATCACATGATGACCGCGGTAGCCGATCTCGCGCAGCAAGTGCTGCACGTGACGCACTGGATAGCGCATATTCACGTGCCGAACTTTGTGACCAACGCGGTCTCGAGCGTGGCGCACTGGGTGCTGCAGCAGATACACCACTTCCTCGCACCGGTCATAAACGTCGTGAACCACGTGACGCACGTGGCATCGATGGCGTGGCACTGGATTCTTAATTTCCCGACATGGGTAAACCGTCACGTGCTCACGCCGTTGCATGATGTCTGGAACTGGGTCGAGCACACGGCTAAGCAGGCGGTAAACCTGGTGCTCCATCCCGCGACGCTTGCGAGCACGCTCGCGTCTTACATCATCACCCCCGTATTTCAGTTCGCAGTTGCTCATGTCGCCGCACTCGTAACGTATTTCGTGCGATGGGCGCGTAGCAACGTTGGTGCGATAGCGCACGAAATCGAAGGCACTCTGTCCAAGCTGCTCTGACGCCATGGCAGACAACACCAAACTAGGAGCGAGGCTTGGCCCGCGTCTCGCGCGGCTCATGGGTGACGCCGCCGCCGCGACCGCAGTAAAGCTCGCGCCGCACCGAACGCGCGTGGCGCTCAACACGCAAGAACAGTTCTTCCGCCTGGTGGGCAGTGAGGTTAGGCGCACCATTGGCCCAAAACTGCGGGACATGGCCAAAACGGAAGGGATGCCGCAGTGGGTTAGTGACTGGCTGCATTTCCTGGGTACCGAGTCGGGGCAGTGGCAGTCGATAGCGCTGCTGGGGATAGCAAACTCAGCGCTTAGCGGCGTCCTTGGCACGTACATAAACGGGCCGATGGAGGGCCAATTGAATGCGGCGCGGCGCCAGTGGGCGGCGCTGGGTGCCGGCCCGCCGCTACCGCCGGGCGCCGCCGCCGAAGGCGCTGCGCGGCGCCTCGTGCAACGTAGCTGGGGCGAAAATGAGGCCGCAGCCAGTCAGATAACCGCCGACCGGTTCAGCGTGCTCTATGAGGGGGCGCTGCGCGATCCGGAGGTCGTACAGACGTTGGACATGCTCAACCGCGGGCTGATTCACGCGTCGGACGCAACACGCATCTTTCAGCGCGCCGGCATTCGCGACGAGTGGATAGCGCCAATCTTGTCGCTTCGCAGAACGTTCCTGACGCCGGCTGAAGCGGCAGACATGGTGATTAGGGGGATCCTCACGGAGCAGGCGGGCGAGAGCTACGCCGCGCTTGCCGGCATGAGCCCCGAGGACTTCCGCAACCTCGTGCTCGACACGGGAGAGCCACCAGGTACGGCCGACATGCTGTTCGCCTACCGCCGCGGGATCATTGACAAGGCCCGCTTGGAGCACGGCATTAGGCAGGGAAGGCTACGTAACGAGTGGATCGATGTTGTCGAGTCGCTTCGATTTGTGCCGATGTCAACGGCCGACGCTGTTGAGGGCGCAGTGCAGGGGCACCATACAGTCGCTGCCGCTCACCAGATTGCGGAAGAGAACGGACTACGCCCCCAAGACTTCGACGTGCTGTACCAAACCGCAGGCGCGCCGCTGAGTCGCACCGAGATGGAGGATCTCGTCAATCGTGGCGAAGCGACGTTGGACGAGATGAAGCAGGCGCTGCGGGAGTCGAGACTGAAAGACAAGTACATCGACAAGGCGCTACTCCTCCGCAGGCGCATCCCGCCAGAACGCTCGATTGTGAGCGGGCTCTCAAAGGGTGTTTTCACGCATGACGAGGCCATTCAGCGACTGCGCGCGCTTGGCTTCAGCCCGGCCGACGCCGCCGCATTCGCGCAAGAGGCTGCGAGCACAAAGACCCAGAAACACAAGAGCCTTGCGGAGTCGCAGATTGTCGAGCTGTACGAGGACAAGGCGATCGATCATGCCGCGGCGCTGAAGCATCTGCAGACGTTGGGCTACGACGCGGGCGAAGGCGCGTTCATTCTGGAGCTCGCCGACCTTAGACGCGCTCGCCGCTTCCAAGACCAGGCGCTGACCGTCCTGCGCACCCTGTTCGTGCACCGACGGCTAACCGAGCAGGAGCTACTTGGCAAGTTGGACGGATTGAAGCTTGTCAGTGATCACCGTGACCAGCTCGTCGCGCTCTGGAAGCTCGAGCGGAATGCAACCGTCCTCAATCTCTCGGAAGCGCAGATAATCGCGGCGCTGAAGCACGGCGTGCTCGACGGGCACAAAGCGTTACAATTGCTGCTGCAAATGGGCTACAGTCAGTTCGCGGCAGACGTGCTCGTAAAGACCGCAGGCGGGTAGCCGGGGGGCGTTGATGGACACCCCGCTTGACCGTCTGAATGCCGCAGTAGGGCGCTGGGCCGCGGTGACCGATGCGCTGCGCAAGGCCGCGGCCGACGACGGCCAGGCGAGCGAGCAGACGCCGCCACAGGCACCCCAGGTACAGCCGGTCGCGTTCCGGGGGTTCGGGGGGAGCTGAGGGGCCCGTGAAGCCGTTCGTGACCCGGCGGGAAGTGTTGCCGAACGGGACCGTGCGGCTGACGTTTGCGACTGGGGCCACGACGCAGCTCGCGATCGTGCTCGCGCCCGGCCAAGAGACGCCGGAGCACGTCGAGATGCTCGCGCAAGCGCTCATGCGCCGCCAGATACGAGGGGACTGAAAGCCCCATCCGCGCATGGGCGAACATGCGTTCTGTCGTCCGGCGGTCAAATGGATGGGCGCAAGTTGCGCGCATCCGTGCAATCGGTACGATGCGCCAATGAAGCGTACCGTTGTAGTACCCAGCGACTTCCTTGCCGCAATCACGCGTAACGTGGCCGGCGAGGGTCTAGTCATATTCCGCTGGCGGCAAGATGCCTCCATATTCCGCGTGATTGTTTACGCAAACACGGGAAACGCTAATCGCGCGCTCGCCTCTGGCGCCGCGCTACGCGCCGCCTGCGACGCCGAGCGAGTCGAGCTAGTAGCGCTCGACAGCCGGGACAAGCCGCGGCGCCTCACGTCGCACGTCAACTAGGCGCCGACCGGAGGCGAGGGCGCACCGGGGGCAGGGGACGCGGATCCCCTGCCCCCATCGTCGCACCTAACCCAACACGCACTTCAACGTGTCGAGCAGGAACCCGAACACCGACCCTAGCAAGTTGATGAGCACGTGCTCACTCCCTCTATGTTGACGGGACAGAGTCCCCCCGGACCGTCGCCCAGTCACAACGCAAAATAGCAGCAAATGCCGCATACTTTCGTCATGTCACGACGTATCACACGCGTCCTGGGGCTCCTTTGGGTGGAGGGGGCAACACTGGGGCTTATGACGATGGCGCGCGCCTCCGAGGCGCTCGGCGCCATATTCAGAGGCTTACGACGATAGCCTCTGTTTTCCCTCGCGGGAGATGCCGGCGGCGGCGGTCCACCGGACGGACGGTGACCGTTCGCTGTCGTACGGTCACACCATCGCGAGCCGTGTCGCGTCGGGACGACGCGAACCGGTCGAATGTCTGCATCGTCCAACGGCGCCCGTTGTCGGTGATCGCGTCGCGTTTCACTCCGGACATGCGCGGCCGGTCGCCCCACTCGAGACAGCGCGGCGCGTGAAACGTGGCGGCGCCAACCCCACCCTTGTATTGCAGCCCGTAGGCGCGTCCTTCAAAGATCGCTCGCGACAAGTTTGCCGCGCCGGCCGCGTCGGTGATGACGCTGTCCGTGTCGACGTACAACACGTGCTCAAGTCCCGCGGTTGCCATGAGCCGCCACAGGCGCACACGACACTCGGACATGATGTAGCTGGTGATCGCGGGGAAGGAGTTTTCCGTCTCCTGCATCCCCGTGGACAGCCAGACATCATGGCCAAGCTGTAGCACTTTTCCGCTCCATCCCTCCTGTACGTGGTGGGTGGGGGTCACGCTCACGTTGTATTCGTCCTCTCGGTATTCGTGTCCCCATCGTGGCGAGCGCATGGAGAACCGGCCAATCAGGCTCCGTGTCCAATGCTTGAATATGGGCGCCATGATTGCGGGACAGTCACCGTTGACGCTGTCAAGCATTCCCTCCACATACGTGGCGAAGTCGCGCAGCACGGGTCCCCTGTTGTAGTACCACAGGCGCAACGGGGTGACTGACTGCCCCTCCTCTATAAGGAGCCTGATCTCCGGTTCCCAAAGCATGGTGGTAAACGTGCCAACCGGCCACGTGGGGTGGCCGTCGACACTGGCGGGCACGAGCGGCTTGTCCGTCTCGACCCGTACTTCCGCCATGTACGTTAGTCGCCGTGGCACCTTCACCAGGCGGCCCGGCTTGGGGTGCGGTATCTCCATTGACAGTCGCCACGGTAGTTCGCACTCGCGCGCAACAGTCAGGTAGGCACGCTTCATGTCGTACTCGAACGCGCCGCCTTTCGGCGAGCGGCCATGGCGCCACACTTCATTGCGCCCGCACCAACCCGAGTCGCGGTCGCGCTGGCGCTGTCCCTGGTCCCAGTGGATGATGGGGGGGATTGGCATGAGCCGGTGCCTAAAGGCGTTCCATGCCTGCCCACTTGCGGAGTTAGCGAGGTTGCCGAGGTCGTTAGCGGCGATGAACTGAATGACCTGCAACACCGCGTCGGCGAGGACATGGGTATCGCCCGCACAGTACTCCGCCCAGTCAACCGCGGCGGCGTCTGGCTGCGGCATCTGCTTCTTTGGGGTGCCCACCATGTCGCCTATCTCGTGCAACGGACGATTCACCCATGATGTGAAGTCCACTATCTGAAATGACGAGCGCCCCTTTTTGAACAACACCCCGACAGTGCCATCGGCGACATAGGGACTGGAGATGGTGTACCCGAGCGCGACCATATAATCCAGCGCCAGACTAACACGCATGTCAAACGCAGAGTTATGCATCCAAACCATGGTGCGCCCGTTGCGGTTCCTTGCGTCGTGGACCGCTTGCCACAGCAGCGCGGGATCGGTGAACATTGACGTGTCGCGGGACGCGCATTCACCGTTGGCGTTCACGGTAAAGAAGGTGGCCGCGCCGCAGCGCCAGATAAGATCCGTGACATCCCCCCTATCACGGGTGACCGTCTCAGTGTCCACAGCTACGTGGTGGGTAAAGATCTTTGTGCGCGCATTGTGGCGCAGTCGATGTACGTGATTCACTCCTCCAGCTCCCCCGGGATAAACTGTTGCGTCGACGCGTAGTTGCCGCCAAGAATCACTTCGCCATAAGCCTCCGCGGAACGCTGAAAGCGCGCCATAGCCTCGGCTATCGCCCGCTCACGAGTCAGTAGCGTGTCCGTACGTATTTGGTAGTCACGCGTCTTGACGTCCACACCGCCCTTTGTGCGCAGGTAGATTGTGACGTTCTGCCGATACCCGACGGCGGTGCGCGTTGTGATGCGTCCTATCTCGTCGGCGATCGGTTTACGATGCTGCGGGAAATTGTGCTCACTGTCACCGGTAATGCGCGTGTTGGTGACTTCGGCCCACAGGCGCCCAAACGCGTCATTGCCGATCTTGCCGCCGGCCGCGCGGAACGCCTGACGCGCGGCTGTAACTCCCATTCCCTCGCCGATCGCACCCTGCACAAAGGCGACGACGCCAATACGTGCCATACTCCTCCTCCAATAAGGTTCTCCTCCCCCGAGAATACCGAGAGGCCGGGGCTGAAACGCCCCGGGCTCTCGTATTACGGGGACCGGCTAGAACGGGGTGGGTTCGTCGTCGACCTCAGGGGTACCGACGTCGCTGGCAGGTGCGTTCGCCGCGGCGCCGCGGGCGCGCCGGTACGCGCCCCACAGCCGGTCGGTGTCGATGGTGCCACCTTCGACGCGGTAGCGGTGGTAGCGCTTGCCCTCGGGGCTCCCGAGATAGGTGATGGTGAGCGTGGCGCCGACCGCCGGCCGGCGCTTCGCTAGCTCGGACTGGAGAACCTCGTGAAACGCGTGCACGGCGATATGTGAGCCGTCCTCGCGCCTCAGGGTCAACACGGGATATAGGCCGTAGCCCATGTCCGTCTCGTCGACACTCACCAGCTCGCCGGTGACGATCTCGCCCACGATGGGCCGCCATCCCTCGGCGTGATCGCTGGCGGGCTCCGGTGTCTCCTGCACTACTTCCTTCGGCTTAGCAGCCATAGTCACTTGCTCCTCTTTCGTTTGCGCAGCCGTTCGCGGGCTGCTTCGCGTGCCCGTAGCCGGGCCTCCAACTGGGCATACTCCAGCCGGTCGAAATCGGCCGAGAAGATCGAAACGGCGCCCATCCGTTCGACCCATGTCCTGTGTGACTCACACAGCGACGCCGTAACGCCACTGCGGAGCATTACCTGCGTCGTCGCGGGCTCGCCGCACCAATCGCAGTTGGTGGGCGCTGTCATGGCGCCAGCGTGTCCAGTGTTGTTTGGGGTCCGTGAATGGCGACGCAGTCGCGGCCACCGCATCGCGGGCACGACCGCCCCTTGATATGGGCGAACCCGTCCACGGGTGATGGTGGCGACGTGAAACGCCATCCGACCCACTCACAACGGCTGCAGCGCACCCAGTAGCGCTCCACCACAACCCCGCGAGGGGTCATGGCACCGACGGGCCGCCGACGATGCGCCACCATCCCGCGCCGCGGCAGACGCCGCACGTGGTGTCGAATTCCGTTCCGCTGCCGGCGCACGCGAAGCACTCCTCTGCGCCGGTCGGCCAGTTTGAGCGGGGGTTGGGCTCGCTCTCCTGGTCGCCATCGGCCGGGTCGGGCGAGTCGGTGATGAACGGGTAGTCGAGCAGCTCGTGACCGTCGGGCATGTCGCTCGCCACGTAGGCGCGGCGGCTCTCGGCGTAGATCCACTCCGCCGACTCGCCATTCGGGCCGACGAGGACCGCAACGGGCTCGAGAAACGTCATGTCGACGGGGTAGTTGCGGCGCGCCTGCTCGATCTCGGCCTCGAGCGCCGCGCGTACAGCGTCCTGCGCCCCCGGGCCCAGCTCCGACATGTCGGGACCCTCCTGTGCGGGGGTTTCGTCCCCAGCGGGCTGAGGATCGCTCTCGGCGGCATCCGTGGCCGGGCCTGCGGCGTCCTCGAGCTCCTCCCACGTGGCGACGACATGCAGGTATGCCTGCCAGACTGTGGCTTGGCGCATGTCGACCGCGGCGCCTTCGAGCAGCGTGATGACCTCTGCGGCCATCGCGCCAGCCGACGGGCCTCCGAAGACGCACGGGAACGCCTCTAGCGCCTCCGTATCGACGAGCACGGCCAAGCCGTTCTCGACGTCGTGACAAATGACGATTGCCATCTAGCGATATCTCCTGATCTTGCGTGGCGTGTGCTTTCGCACGAGCGAACGCAGCACGGTTTTCACAATGCGCGGAATATCTACCGCGTCGGGGTTCATCTTGCAGAGACGCCACTCGCTACTAGGCACACCTAGCTCCGGATGGCGCCTCGTCAGCTCGCCGGTTTCGGTTAGGCTGTATTCGACAACGTGCTGTCGATTGGTGCCGAACTCAAGAGTAAGCCTTGGCGCGTTGGGCTCCGGCGTTTCAATTGGCATCATGACTCAGTGCCGGCGCGACGTTGGCCACCACATCACAAATGCGCAGCCAAACATGCCCACGATGAACCCGGCAAACGCGCCCCCGGCAACAGCGTTGCCGTTGCCGGACATGGCGCCAATAACGCCGCCAAAGATCACCCAAAACAGCGTGATGAACAGTCCGGCCAGGAGCGTAATGGCACACTCGACTAGACGATTCACTTTGACATCTCCTCCATTTCGCTCGCGTTGTAATAGGCGCAGCGCATCCAGTCGCCACAGAACGCGCGGGGATGTAGTCCCATTTCCCGGAAGCGCTGCCGCCCCTCCTCCGTTACTTCCGCCCAAATGGACAGCTTGTCTTCCTCATCCTCGTCAAGGCAAACCATGATCATTGACGAGATGCCATTCGAGTCGTCGGCGAACACGCAACCAATGGCCAGATGCGTGGGGACGGTGCCACCATCGGCCATAACCCCGCAACTAACGCCTTCCAGTATGTGCGCGATTGCCACGCGACCATCGTCGGCAAATACCGGCAGCAAATTACTCAACTTGAGCATTTTCGCCACGATGGGCAAGTCACTATCACGCGCGGAACGTTGCCGCAGCGCAAGCTGAATAAACGGAATAACCGCCAACCGTCAAACCTCCCCCATAGAGATGTTATGTGTGGGGCCCGTTGCGCGGTCGGCGTAACGAGCAGGCGGGGACCATACACCATCGGCTACCGGGCTCCGCAAGATCGCTTGCGGGATCGACGTACGTACTAGCCGCAATTTGCGGGGTTGCGCGCATGGGCGCTACGCGCAGCCCGCCGCAAGCATCAAGCAACGTTGCGGGCCCGGCCGCGCACCCCCCCCCTAGATCGCCGCCCACCCCGAGCACACCCAGCGCGCGCCCCC
>Ga0157362_1000437_pt1 | contig 14120 bp, 5 predicted proteins | sample AttlaeALBM3_FD_111480 | JGI IMG/M metagenome (GOLD analysis project Ga0157362, IMG submission 111480) | Fungus gardens microbial communities from leaf cutter ant in Ribeirão Preto, State of São Paulo, Brazil - Atta laevigata ALBM3 | ecosystem: Host-associated > Fungi > Mycelium > Unclassified ... | reverse complement strand
GCAAAGAGAATGGATCTCTCAAATGGCCAATGTCTTCTTGAGTAGTCTCAGCATCTTCATAATCATCTTCTTTTATCCTGAATAAAATCTCTTCATCCTGATCAGAAGATTCTTCATTTGCTTCAGATTCTTCATTCTTTTCTTCAATGTTTTTCTTTTTCATGCTCTTAATTTTTTTCATTTTTCCCTTCGAGTCTGTTTCATTTTTATTCTGTGTATCAGAATCTTCGTTTTCACTTTCCGAACTTGTCACAATTGGCTTCCTTAATTTTTCTACTAAATTTGTGTGCTTATAACCAGATAACTTAGATATATAAAGCATCCAAGGATCAACTTCTTCTTCTTCAGAACTGTCAGCACTTTCCTCTAATCGTTGACGTATTTTCTCCTCTTCCATTATTCGCCTGCGAGCTTCAATTTCTTCATTCTTTGCATCACGTTCTTTAATATAAGAGGCTTTCCTTAAATCGAATTTTTCTTTTTTTGGCTTTGGTCGCTTTTCATAGCGTTCATCGATTTTTCTCTTTTTATAATGAAATGATCGCTTTTGTTTCATCGGAGCCATTGGAATAATGTAATTTTGATTTTATCTGTCTGGATTATATGTATTGCTAGAGAAAAAAAACATAAATACATATACAATTAATCAAATTTAAAAGTTTCTAATATAATAATACAATTTATATTTATTTCTTTATTGCAAAATTTTATTTTTAATAAATATAATGTTACTTCAGCTGACAATATGTGATAAGAAATAGGTAGCATAATAATTAATCTAAGTAAAGTTTTCATTCATATTCAATTTATTCATATTGTTTGAGTTTTTAGCATACTAGTACAACTTGTGTTTATTTTATTGTAAAATTTTATTTTCAATAAATATACTGTTAACTTTATATTTTAGATAATAACATGCGATAAGATAATATGATAATCAATTTAACCTGACATAACTTTTTACATATTCAATTATTGATAAAAAATAAATTTGTAGCATATCAATTTAAATAAATCCAATTTTCAGTAAACCTACCTTAGAGTGCTCGCTCAAACTTAATTAATTAATTATTCTGTTTCCAAGTTAATTACATACTTTTGTATGGAATAATCTCACGTGCACATAACCTAGTTTCGACTTCCTTGTAGATAGTCGGATTCTGTCCTGAAGATTTAGTACAGTCGCGAACCACATCTATTTTCAACAATACGATTTTATCGATAGTGTCAGAAAATGTAGTCACGTAGTTCTCAAACTCAGGTTTCTCTCTGGCGGTACAAACACAGACACTAGCAAACTAAAGGTGTCTACAGTACTGCATTACGCAGATGCACCAATAACTTGCGTAATCATTTATCCCGAGAAGAATGAACCAAAGCAAAAAGGAAATGCGCGCGCATTGATGCGCGACTACATTCATGCGAATATGCATTAGTCGCCATTTTGAAAATGTGGAATACGTTAGAAACTCCGCACAATAAAAGAAACAGAGAACAGAGAATAAGAATTTCGACCTATTTAAGAAAGAAATTAGAAATTAGAAATTATATATTGTGGAATACACATTGTATTGAAATTCTTATTTCTCTATTCCTTTTATTGTGCGGAGCTCATTCATTTTCAGGCATTCGCAATGCTGTGAATATCATTGTCCTTGTTGTTTATCAGATGTTTAACAAGGATATGAAGTGATGCTTACAAGCGCTGCAAACGTCAAGTGAAATGTACTCTAGATGCACCAATTACAAAACTAAACCGATGCCAGATGAATTCTTGCATTATTTTTTTTTTAATAAAAAAATATTAATATCTTTACAAAAGATTTAATAATAACATAGTATTACGTTAATTTCCAATTGTTCTTATTTCATCTTATTTAAAAAAAAATTCGTTTGAACATTATATCGTAAGAATTACCCTAATATTCATTTATATCTATTAATTCATGTTATTGTCGTTTTCGAAAGAAAACAAAACAATCACAATTTCAATTAATTAAGGCAATTAAGAAATTTCGCTGAAAAGAATCATAAAAACTCACCTTACGCCACTATCTCATCGAAACAGCGTTCTGTTCACCGTTGCGCCAAAAATATTCGACTTTCTGGAACAATTTCAAGGTTGCACGAAAACTGCATCCTTTTTTAACAAACGTTTTCGACGTAACATCGGCACTTTACACTTCAATTCGAACACAAACGCGGGTGCGGAACTAAGTATAAACGCCATTTTGTTGATACGATTCGCGAGTCGTGATCAACGACATTCGAACGACGGTAAAGTGCCTTTTCAGTTTTCATGCTGATGCTCATTTTCGGCGTTAAAATAAGTCACTTGATAGAAATTGACGAATATCAAGCCTCAATTTTGATCATGTGACGATGAAAATTTATTTTGACGATGAAAATGAGCATCGAGCGTCAGCGTCAGCACGAAAAGGCACCTGTACGCGCGCGAACTTCACGGAAATGATCGTTGAGAGGAAACCGGAAAGGATTTTGGCACAATGACGACAAGATCACATCTAGCGCGGCTAATTTCAAATCGAATCGTATTAGCAACGAACTTAAATAAAATTATATTTTTGATACGATTTAAAAAAAATAGTCGAATTGAATTGAAAAGAAAATTATTTCTGTAAATCTAACTTTTGAAAAAAGATTGATTAAAAATTTTTGGGGGTTTTTTGTACTTGCATGTAAATGTCGAATGCAAAAGATATGCTTCCTTTAACAAATCTTAAGTCTCAAAAGAATTAAGATAAATAAGAAAAATGATAAACCAAATAAAAATGAAATAATAAAATAATATGATAATAACAATAATAATAATAATATAATAAAGAATAATAATATATAAAGAAAAATGATAAATAATTGAGAAAAATAGATTGCAAAAACTGTAAAGGCGATACTTGATTTGAAAAATTAGAATTAATAAAGCAATATTATATTAATATTAAATTAATTAATTATACTAATATTAATATTAAATGCAAATCAAATTTTGAAGAAACTTTTTAATCCATGTTCTGCGTGTAGAATAAAATAATGATTGGTTTAATTAACAGTGATTAGAATTAATTTCACTCAGTTAAACCTTCTGTGGTCGGTTGAAATTATATTAACTACTATAATTCTAAGTATATATAGGACGCGTGCAATCTAAAAAGAGACAGAAGATCAGCTAAATTGAAGTCAATCAACGTGTTGGCGAAACTTGCACTTGACTTGATACATCGGCGCATAACAATTATCTACCTCGTAATTATCTCTGGCAAATTCAATTCTATGGCGTTTAAGTTTCACGGATGAATTCATCGTCACAAGACGGTGGGCTTTCCGGTAGGAGAAAACGAAAGAGGAAGAGAAAGAGAGAAAAGGAGAAGGAAGAGACAGAGAGAGAGAGAGAGAGAGAGAGAGAGAGAGAGAGGAAAAGAAAAAGAACGAAAACTTACTTCCATTCGAAAACGGAATTTGTTCGAAATTGCGCGGAATTTTTTGATACAATTATTGTCCATCCCATCGACGACGTGCGAACGATGATATAGCGTAATAGGAAGGGTACGAGCGAGGAGAAGCAGGAAAACCGGGCGAAATTAATTGACCCTTCGCTTGCGCTTGTTTACAAAATATCCGGTCCCTAAACAGGGCTCGCACGAGCCGCGGTACCAAAGCGGATGATTGCCAACTTCACTGCGTGCGCATCGCAACGACATCGTCAGTGCCGTGAAGGGAGCGCAATATCTCGGCGATACAAGCGATCGCGCGTAAATGCGTTCTTGAAATGAAATGGCCTTCTTTCGGCAAAAATTTTTCTTTGAATTTTTCATGTAATTTTTTGCAACATTTCTGTACAATTTAATTACTGTTTAGAAAATTTCTCAGATTTTTTTATACTACAAATTAAAACATTTTTCAAAAATGCTGAGAAAGTCTCTATTTTTAAAAAAATTTTTATATACATACATTCTAAAACATTCCAAAATATTTCAAATATGTTAATAATTTTTAAATATGTGGAATAAGATTTCTCAGTCTACAATTATCGAAAAAAAATTTATAAAAACTAAAGAAAAGACATTCTTCAGAAATTCTGTATAAATTTAAAATATGAAAAGCACAGAAAATAGCGTTAATATTGCAGCGTTGCTGAAATAATCTATGTTCTATATTCTATGGATATTATAAGAATTTTTTTCATTGAAATTATATCAAAGTTATTTAAATGTTGGAATGTGACACATTATATAATAAACATAGATAATTTTAAACTTTATTCGGTTTAATCTTCCTTCAAATACCAATCTAATTATAAAATCTTATACGATATCCATTAGATAGAAAATAAAGAAAAAGTTTTCGTTCAAAACTGAATAATTACGAAGTGTCATACGATTAGGACAACAATCTTGCAAGAAATAAGTGAATTTATATTTCTTGCAAGACGACCACAAATTTTGAACGCATTGAAACGAAGTGCAGGGCGCTGCAAAAATCTGGAGCAATCCTGGCAACGCGAGTCGCCGCCACCGTTCGACGAGTGCACTACACAAGACAAGCAGCAGTTCGTACGGTTTCGGAGAATTCGGAGTAGTATTTCGAGCAATTCGAGCGCCCTTTAATCCGCGTCCAGCGCCGTCGTGCGAAACGGAAAGGGACGCAGGGATACAGTAAGAGAAAAAAAAAGAGAGAGGACGGAGCCAAGAGTCCAGCCAGGCCAGGCGGCCGGCGAGATTGGCGAGGAACGTGGAGAAACGTTACGAATTTACGACAGTCTCTCGTACGATTTCCCGGCGTGGCTCTGCCAATCGTGGCCGACCGCACTCGCAGCCGGCCCCGCCGGCGGTGGAGCTCGCTTCGCGCGCGTGAAGTTGCCTGCAGACGGAGACGGGCGCACGGGTTGTGGGCCGGGGCGAGGGGACTCAGGGGAGCCACTCAGCCGTCTCAGCCACACGCGAGCGACGACGAGGGAGTCGGGGAGTCGGACGATCGTACGACGGCGACGCACGCACCACGTACGGACGGTCGGTCGGCCGGACGTTCTGTCGATCGGTCGGACGCTGTCGATCGGTGGTCAACACGTCGGTGTGACGACGACGGGCCAGTAACGAGGGCGGCCTACGAGCGATATTTCCCTGCGTATCTGATGAGCTCCTCCGCTGCGCCGCTGCTGCTGCTGCTGCTGCTGGTGGTAAAATGGCTGTGCAGCTGGACGGTGGAGGGAAGGAGGACCTGAAAACACAATTCGTCACGCGGGAGGGCACCTACAAGCTGATGACCCTGTCGGAGTACTCGAGACCGAACCGAGTTGGCTATACCAACAGCCAGGGCAGCGCGTCTGTCAGGGTGTCCTTCGTCACGCTGCCGGACCCAGCAGATCCCACGGGTGCGCAGGGCCTCGGTGACCGAATGTGTTTCAATTTCGGCAAGGAGCTCTACGTCTACGTCTATCGCGGTGTTAAGAAGGTGAGCCATAACCCAGCGACGACGGCGATGGTGACGCGTCTGAAGTATATCCGAGCCGTCGTCGTTGCGACCTAACCTCGCAAATGTCGAGAGAGACCTCCATCTTTGCGGACTGACTCGGTTTCGCCTCATCCTCCGCGACGACGAACGCAATGTCGAGAGTTTCCTCTGGGTCGACCCGCGGTCGAATCGTTGCTGCTTTTTTCTCCCCTCCTTTTTTTCCCCTTTTTCTTACTTGTCAACGAAAGAGCTGACGATTATCACTAGCGCTAATGTTTCTCGTCGGAAGTATATCGAGTAATCAAATATCTAAATGGTATCGCAAAATGATACTACTATCTTAATTCTTACAATTAGCATTGTTGATGGAATCGTTGATTTATGTGTAGAAATAAAAAGACAGAATTAACTCTCACAGGTATTTGAAATCAGTTTTGAAAAGTTTTCGAGATAAGAAAATAGGTCTGTTTTTTACAGCTGCATTAGTATATTTTCTTTGGAATTTAAATTGCTTTCTGTGGTTGAATAGTATTAGGTGTAGTAAAAAGAAATCCATTATTTTTCCATTCAATTTCATGCAAAAATAATGGATTTCTTTTTATTACATCTAATATTATTATATACTTTGGGAATTTAAAGTGAGATATATGTTTGATATTTGACAAAAGTGAGAAAGAAAGTTCTACTGCAAGAATAAGAAACAGATCTAATGTGAAATAAATGTACATTTGACTAAAGCGAGGAAATTCTTTTGGAAACTAGTACCAAAATGAAAAATATATTCAATATAGTTTAAATAACTTATCGCATATATTATTATAGCCATTTCAAATTTTTGTACACTAGGAAGTAAATTATTTATCGACTGAAAGGATTTGATTGAAGAAACTTGACACAGTAATAAAATGTTTCAGGCTGTAGATTTGAATAAACCAGTGGACAAAAAGTTATACAAAGGAACAAATCCGACCTGCCACAATTTTAATCAAACAACAGCAACGGCCGATAGTGCTCCATTGCTGGTGGGATTTTCCACAGGGCAGATACAGCTGATCGATCCGATAAAAAAGGACAGTTCTCAACTCAGCAAATTGTACAATGAAGACGTATGTAAAAGCAAATTTGGCACGAAATTTCTATTGACAAGTTCTTATGAGTTACATGAATCTCAAGGAAAAACTTCTCATCTGCATTTGCCTTTGCTAGAGAGAATCATTTTCTGTATTATCTGCTAGCTTATGTGGAGATAAATAATCTCTTAGTTCAAACAAAATTCTCTATGCAGCTAATATTAAACTGTGTAGTTTCCTGGCAATGTGTGTAATAGCTGTCAACACTTATCCGTTCTTGATGATATGTCTGTGTTATCTTATTGAAACATGATAAACTGGAAAATAAATGCTGATCAGGATACCTCACGCCATCCGCTACATCCTGCAATGACTGTATTTAATATTTAGCAGCGCATTAACCGAGCTATTCTATACCGGTAGGCCCGCGCACTAATGTAATTATATCTCAATCAAATAATTAAGCTCAACAAGCAACATTACATAACTTTCCGCTGTCTTCTTTTGGCAGAAACAGGCCTTAATGAAACAATGTGCTGCCTATTTTAAATACATTTCAATTTCAATGAATGTCTGATAATTTACACGCATACAGTCACGCTTTGTAAAACATTTTTAATACTTCAATAACGTTCATCATCATCTTCAAATCATTATTTTCTTTTTATCTTTGTTTATCAATCATAACATTGAGATTGTAATATAAAAATTTATTTTTTAGTAAACTTTATATCGCTACAAAATAAGAGAAGCGCTATTTTAATTAGATTAATTTTATTAAATATTTTTTTTATAAAATCTTTAATAAATAATTTTGGATACAAAATACGATTAATAAATTCTAAACAATTTCGGCATTATTAATTTTGCTTTATTTTAACATGAGAATATTTTTGTTATTTGTCTTTAATGAGAACGTTTATATTTCAGAGGCTGATAGACAAGAGCAAGGTGACATGTATAAAGTGGGTTCCCGGCTCAAACAACCTATTTCTGGTCTCTCATAGCTCCGGTCAGCTGTACCTCTATAACGAAGAGCTGCTTTGCGGCACCACTGCGCCCCACTATCAGTCATTCAAGTCAGGTGACGGATACGCCATATATACCTGCAAAACCAAATCCACCAGAAATCCACTATATCGGTGGGTGATAGGCGCGGAAGGATGTTGTATAAATGAATTCGCCTTTAGTCCGTGTGGCACGAACTTAGCCGTGGTATCACAAGATGGATTTCTGCGTGTTTTTCAATACAACACCATGGAACTGGTTGGCTCGGCAAGGAGCTATTTTGGTGGCTTTTTGTGCGTGTGTTGGTCGCCGGACGGACGTTACGTAGTGGTAGGCGGCGAGGACGATCTGGTAACTATTTGGAGCTTCCACGAGAAGCGGGTGGTGGCGCGAGGGCAAGGCCATCATAGTTGGGTGAGCGTGGTTGCCTTTGATCCGTACACAACATCCTATGGTGATCACGATCCCGACTTTAGCGGTTCGGATGACGAGACGACGATGTCGCACAACAATCATAATCACTTCCACGAGAAGTCGCACCGTCTATCCACGACCTCGCAGAGCGGTGGCGTTCACTCGAATCGTAATTCCTGTAGCTCTGAATTGAGAATGTCGAGCGGTACGTGCTACAGGTTAGGCAGTGTATCGCAGGACACCCAACTGTGCCTATGGGACATCACGGAGGATGTACTGAGGCAACCGGTGTGTACCAAGCAAAGACCCTCTGCGGCATGCAGTGGCGGTACCTTGTCGTCCTCGGGCACGTTTAATAGTGGCAATGGAGCGGCGACAACGGTGAATCACCATTCGAATTCGAATGCTAAACATAATAATTCAAATAATGTAAATTTCAAGGAGAACGCGAGTGGTAATAATGAGACTAGTAACAATAGCAGTAGCACGAATGCCGCGGTGGCAACCGTTAATTCGCTGACGCAGAGGTTAGCGGGTCTTGGCTTCGGTGAGCGTAAGGGTGATAATCACAAGAGAAACTTTAGTCTCACTATGCGAAGTAGCGGCACAGGTGCAACGGCAACGACGGCCAATAACAGCACGACGACGATTGTGCAAAATAACGGTGGCGATAAGGCAAGCACTGGCAATTCGACGAGTACGACGAGTAGTAGTCTGAATAACAGTGTCGGTGGGAGTTTAGTAGGTGGGACGGGAAGTAAAAAGGTTAGTTCCGTGATGGACGATCCCATGAGGTTGATAGGGACCGCCTGGTGTCCCAGGTTCGACGAGTGCCCGGTCCTCGAGCCGCTGGTATGCAAGAAGCTGGCGCACGAGAGACTGACTGAATTAGTATTTAGGGAAGATTGCTTCGTGACGGCGTGTCAGGATGGATACGTATACACGTGGGCGAGACCCGGCCACATGGTAGGTCCTCTCACGATAAGCAGCACCCTGCACAGGCCATCACACCATCATAGCAACAACCCTTACACTAGTAATATCAATTCCATGCGATGTAACGACCTCTGATGTAACCCGTTATTTCCAAATCATTATTTAGCGAGTCCGTCGAGTAGAGTCTGTTGATCGAATGATTCGAGAATTCTGTATATATATATATACGTAGAGTTAGAATCTAGAATGATGTTATCGTGACAAAAACACAGGAAAATCTTGTAATGCTTTTGGATAGTCTTCCTTTACCTTCGTGGTGACGGAAGGACATCTTTAAGACAAATGATTATTCTGGTATTTGGAAGTATTAGAACAAGATACACTGACGAATTCGGTATTATCTTGCCGGGTGTTTGATATGACGATCGCGTCGCTGTTATTTAAGTTTTATATATTACAATCAGTATATTTAATCTTAGAGAGTCCCTATTCACATTTAAATCTACGACCTTAAGGTATATAATTGCGTTTAAATTCTGTTAATATTTGGGAGGTGCCATCATAGAGAAATGCATTGAGGACTTTTTTTTAATATTTTTCTCTAAGTTTATATCGTGTATATAATTACAGAAGTACATAGACGGACGATACTATGAGTGAACGATTTAAAATATATATCTGTAATTTAAAATATATATCTGTTTTTTCGGGAAATCTTGAATCATAGGACTTTTTTGTATATTAAATATTTTTTTTATCTTTCTACGTATTATAAAAATTTTTCGGACAATCTTTCCGAGATATTTCCTGGACTAGATCACAGATAAATTACATCATTTTTGAATACAGATTATTACTCGAAATGCATGAACATAGACATTTCAAATTAAGTAGTGTAGAGCGCGCACATACATTGTGATATCTGTTTTTTTTTTCAGATGCATTAATATAGTTTTAATTAATATTATTTTTTTGCGGGAAACGGAGGCTTTAACTTATCTTCTACTTAGATGTTATCAATTCTATAATATTTGGTTAGTGCATGCGTTACAAATAAAAAAAAACTACTCATAGTATGTGCTTAAAGTTCATTCATAGTATAGACTGTCATTGAATCTGTGCCTAATGATGGTCTGGTCAAGATATATTCTCGCGATGAATATTGCAGAAAATTTACGCGAGCTATAGAATAGAGATCGACTACTGATATATTTATGTTTTTGGTTTGCATCTTCGAGAGCAATGTTGTTTAAACCCTATGAGGTCTCGTGACAGGGCAGGCCCCTTTATTGAAGAAAATCTTCTTTCTATCTTCTGTAAAGTGTTATCTAGCTTTAGCCGATCATTAAATAGAGAAGTCAACGAAAAATAATTATTTAGCCAAACTGTCGTCTCTCAAACTTACGATACGAGATGCGAGAAACACTTAATTTTTTGTTGAAAATAATGAATTTTGCCTTGTTGTACAATAAAGCGAAAATTTGAATGAACGATCGCTGCTTGCTTCCCGCTTGTTGAAATTTTGTTCAATCAAGTGCAATGCAGAAGCTCCAGGGAGAACGGCCGGGAGAGTCTTTTATGCGACACATACATATGTATACGTACATACATATGTATGATGACACATGTAAGACGATGTTTATTTACAGTCTGCCAAGAACATCGCATGTCTTCTTTTCTTTTTTTTTCTTTTTTACATTATACTACAGGTTCCGATATTAGGGCTCGAATAGTGTTTCCTGGGCGTTTTGCATAGAGCATTTGTATCACGAGAATATCCCACACTCACACCTTTTCATTTAACGACTTTGACCAAAAGTATCAGGGACAACCTCATTAAATTGCCATTAGTTAAACGCTAGCCAGCGTTTTTGAAGTGGAATTATAAACACCATAACACAATTATCGAGTGTTCAAAAGAATGTTTTAATCACTGCTATTAATTTACTATATTACGCTGAGAACAGCATGATGTATACAATTTAATGAAAGCGAGTCTTTCACACTTTTGGCAAACGCTACGAAAGATATCTAACTAATTACGGAGTAGTTCGCGATGAAATTCATTACAGCGTGCGTTGCTTCTTTTTCTAGCGTGACTTATAATTTTAATAGTGCGATTTATAATTTTAAATAGCGCGTCTTTATCATTTTTAATCGGATGATGCTTGCGCTTATATCTCAAGGCCGATAAAGCATTAATTCCTTTTTCTCACTTTTGATTGATCGGAAAGATTAATGTTCTGTACCACGCTTTGGCTGATGCAAGAGAATATCGTGGATGAGACTTCCCTGAGTTATCGCATGGTACGTATGACTTATCATTTTCCGTTCTATTTTGCTTTATTTACCGCTTGAACGGATTTGTCATGAAAGTAGAATAATGTACACGCTCGAAATCATTTACACACGTTCTTGTCGAGATACTTCTCGGCGGCGCTTTTGAATTTTATATCACAGTTTGCACTATATCTCTTTGCTCTCACGCATTCTCTTTCTCTTACCAGATCTGCATTATTCCTGAAAAGTTTTCGCAAGATAGAAAAGTGAGAATTATATATGTTCGGACATATTAAGCTATTCATGAGTCACATGTTTAACACTATTGAATGAAGATATGAATTCCTGATCTTAATGGAAGCATAAGTTATCTGTCTTAATCAAAAATACACGTTCCTAAACAATTAGAAATTGAATTCTTAATATATTGGATTGTCCGGAAAGTTCGTGCCGATTTTGAAGGAAAATTGAAACGCAGAAGATTTAATTTTTTTTATTTCATTTATTAAATTTAAATCTTTTGCGGCACGAATTTTCCGGATAACCCAATAAAATACTAAATTAAAATTATTAAAATTTAGTTTATTGAAATTCTTTTTTTTTTTTAGTTCTTCGCTCATTCAACTGTGATGAATTATCCATCAAAAAGAAATCTCTGGCTTGGATAAAAGATGCGCGAGATGCTTCTTGGGAATAACGCGTGTTTTTTATGACTTAGATGATCAGAAGCGCGTTATTCGTATTGCCGTGTATCAACGATGTGGTTCGCGTTTGTCTCTAATTTCAGCCAGGGATCAGCCAGGTCGGCGGTGCCGCTCTCCACGTGGTCAGTCCGGTAGAAGGCGGTGGTACCATAGTATAGCCAGAGCCGGATACCGACATCGGTCTATCACGAGGTCACCAGGGACCGCGGGGATCGTCGCGGACATCCGAGGCACAGCTCCAGCAAGCGTACGCACGCCGACGTCACTTATACTACGTCTGGCCGAGCGAGAGTTACTCCGGTACAGTTTGAGCGAACTGTTCGAATTCGTCATCGTCGAAGAAGCGGACGAATGGAAAAGGAAATCTATGGGGGACTTGTCTCAGCGAGATTGGACGTTTAATCTTGGATATCGGACTTTAAAATTTGCAGTTAGCTCGTTTTCTGGATCCTTCGATATCAATGTCTTCATATCACCATATTTATTTTTACTATTTAAATTTATTATTATTAATTATTATTATTAATTTATATATTTTTAAAAAAGGGATAAATGGAGAAAGCAAATTGATTAATTTAATCATTTAGATATTACAACAAAAGTTTGAAAAGCTGATCAAAAATTAAATGTTTTGATAGTTCTAGTGTTAATCTTCAATAACAATAGATCTTTTAGAAGGAAAATTTTAGGTGGCTAAAATCTGTATATTGATATTATAAGGTTCTAAAATGTAGATTCTAAAAAAAAAACATTAAACTTTTCTCTATCAATCACCTTACGGCAGAGGTTCACATGCGTTCTGTATTTTAAACAGGACGCGTTAGAACTAATTGTAAGATGTAGTTTTCATAGCTGCAGTTGAGGATTAACAACATCTGATTGGCAGACTTAAATTTCGAGCAAGAGATTCTTTTTTTTTTTTTTTTTTTTTAAAATCATTTTATCAAAAGGAAAGAATGAGAGGAAAGAAAAACAGGCAGGAGTTTAAGGATACCAAAGTTAATGTCCGATTTCGAAGATTAGATAGCCAAGCTCACAAGATGAATCCCTTTGTGAACTTCTTTCGATTCGCCTACATTTTGCAACTCGCGTGCGGCTTAACGTATTAAAGACACATATACACACATACGCTTTCGTTTCGGTATAAGCCGCTCTTCCGGTGCATATCATTTCCTCTTCCTCATTCTTTCCTTTCCTCGACAGCGTCGCGGCGACGACAACGACGTTACGCGACCTCGCGATCTCTCTCTTTCGCGAATCAGAAGCAGTTTGTGTATACATGTACATACGTGTATATGCCCGATGATCGTGACAGATGCATTGTACCATTCCAAATAAAATTTCGCGGTAATATATGCGTCTCAGCTTGTGGGACACGCGATTTTGGCGATACAGAGCGCTTTTTCGTGTATTTATTATTTGAAGCGTTGAAATTTATATAGACCTAAGCCACGAAGAGAGTTTTAGGACAAGAACGGATGCTTTACATATATTCTAATAGGCCATATATAAGTAACTCGCTCTAACTTTTGCTCATTGCGATGCCATAGATCGAATTGCTCGAATACATTTACACATTCATTAGAACAATGTCCTAATATTTTACACGTTCCTCCGTTCCATCACTTGGACAGCTGCAGAAGTAGCTAGAGAACATTCCTCGATATAAGTTATTTTGTTAACTTTTCGTTAGAAATTGTGACTTGGGTCTCTATCACTCTCAGTGCTTCATTTCGGTCGATTACTTCGAAGAAGATATTCCGCAAGGCGATACTAGCTTTTAATTTACATATAAATACGTAGGATTTACATTACATGGAACACGAAGTATGACATTTTAATTTACATTATTGTAGATCAGCTATCCATTTTTAACAGCTTATTTCATTGATTAGCTTTAAACGAGCATTCCTGCGCAATTCAGGGATTAAGTATCTATTGTTATCACATTCTTCGGCTTTTATATGCGACGATGAGGCACTTTAATTCAAACTTCTGCGCAGTAATTTATCGTAGCACCGTTTAATTAAATTTTATTCACCTCTGATAAAAAATTCGATGCAAAAAAGGGGCTGTAGGTGAACCATCGGAAACTTACGTTTCGTTAAAAAGAACTCTATGTAAAAAAAAAACAAAAAAAATCGATAATGCTCTCTAAAAAAGTGTAAATTCCATATACGCGTCTATAAAGTACAAAAGGATATTGACAGAGAATATTTTTTCAATACTCTCCTTTTTC
>Ga0157362_1000436_pt1 | contig 14121 bp, 9 predicted proteins | sample AttlaeALBM3_FD_111480 | JGI IMG/M metagenome (GOLD analysis project Ga0157362, IMG submission 111480) | Fungus gardens microbial communities from leaf cutter ant in Ribeirão Preto, State of São Paulo, Brazil - Atta laevigata ALBM3 | ecosystem: Host-associated > Fungi > Mycelium > Unclassified ... | reverse complement strand
TAAAGTAGAAAGAAAGAAAGAAAGAAAGTAAGAAATTTATTGCGAAAAATATTCAGAATGATTGTGTTGAAACCGAATGGTATCAGCTCGCCATTATACAATATCTGAAATAAATTGATAAAAGAATATAATGTATTATTTGTAACATCCAAAATTTAACTCATTAATTTTTTTGCTAAAATCTTTATATAAATTTCTTCTTAGATAATACTCGGATGAAATTAACTTGTTACCAGCTAAATCTTTATTCTGCTTGAAAAATATCTCTTTCATATTTAGAATGGTCAAATGAATAGTAAGAAATAAATAGAAATCTTCTATTTCCTAAATTAATTTACATCGCAATATCTATAATATCATAAAACGTTGTTTAAAATGCAAACTCAGTTTAATTATCCCTGTGCTTCCTGTAGTAATTAAATTATTTATCCGATCGTCTATTATTATCGTATCGAAAGACAATTGAATCGCCGGATATCGAGCCAATTTCCTTCCCGCACAATCGAATATCCTCCGCGTAAAATTTATTATTTCTCGCATTAAAAAGAGGTCAGAGATGTTCGGTGTTATTTATCAGCGCGTCTGTTTATTAAACAGTAACCGCATAAAACCCTCCTTTATCAATGATCACAATTCACACGAATCTTCTTCTCCGTTTCTGACGGATTATGACGCAAATGTAGGACACGAGCAACGCGATGACACAGTGACATCGGCGCTTTGATATTAATCGCACAGACCGGGACAGTCTAATTAAATTTTTATGGACGGATACGTGGAATAGATACGTGGAACCTTCAAATCTTTCCTAATCTCGAAATCTCTTCCATTATGTCCCGGTTTAGAGACTACTATCCCTTTTTTCCCCTCTTGTCCATCCACCCGTCCGTTCTCTTCCGTTTCAATTCAAGTAAGCCTGGCTTCACGTTCCTTCATGTTTCCTCTTCTCTCCCTCCACATCAATCCATCTACCTCTCACGTCTTGCGTCTACACTATACGCAAGCCGTCTATGCATCTCTCCGTCTCCCTCAGCTGGATAGGTGTATCAGATTTCCGATGGCCGTGGCACACGTACTTCGGCTGAAGGTAGATTAGATTTTAATAATGCAATTTGGGTTTACGGCGGCGGCATCGAGGACGGCGGAGAGAACGAAGCTGTGCTGCGAGGCTGTGCGCCCCGTTCGACTGTAAAACGAGCCGGTTTTCGCCCCGAGGAGGTAAACCAGCCTGGACTGGTAATTGTTGGAATTTGATTGGACCTGAATGGAACGCGGCGTGTGGCACCATTCCATGCGTTCTACGTATAACTTCGCGTCCTCCGGCTATCTGCGATTGCTGATTTGAAGGGCTTTCTCTAGAAATTGATAACAGAGCCAAGATTGTCGTCGTACGGGTCATGTTGAGATATGGAAAGTCCTTTTTGTTTCAAGAGAAACCTCAGAAGATTGATGTACCTTGAATAACGCACCCATCTCAAATTCAATCACCGAAAGGATACGCTTTAGATTATCTAATAACTCAATTTATATCGCTGAGATCAGTAAAAAATAAATTCCACGATGCACTTTCTACTTGGCTATTAAAATCTTTTAGTGACATAAAAAAGCAAAATTTTTACTATTAGACTAATAATTAATAAACTTGATTTTTCATATAAAAATATTCAATTCTTTCATCAATTTTATATCAAACCAAAAATCAGATTTATTGTATCTAAGAATAACATGTTAAATTTTTTTTCCTTCATTCATTTGATGAATCAATTATTCCATACTTTGCTACGGAAACTTTGCTATTAATATTCAAGCTTTTCAGTATTAATAACAATATCCTGTATAATATTAAAAAAGTATGCTTTTAAGGTGAGATTATTAAAATAGAAAAATTTCAAAATATTTTTAATTCAAGAGAATTTTGTTTTTAGAAAAACTATTTTTATTTATAGGTTTTATATAAAAATCTATATTCAACTCTCGTAGTGCACTTCACTAAAGCTGAACTGATTCAAAGACATGAAATAAAAAAATGTGTTAATAACAGAGTTCTTTGATCTTTTAATATTCGATATTTCGAGCAAAAAAATAAGAAAACTTTCATGTTCTAACCAAAAATATGCGCAATACTGAATTTCATACTGACAGTTCGATAATTTGTCATACGTAATTGCGATCTTTAAAAAATTATTTCTAAAGATACAAACGTGAATAATGACCCAGTACTGTAAATAACGAGTACTATAAATAATCAATAGTCACAAAAAAAATGCATTACAGTTTACTTTAAAAACACTAAAAGAGTAATAATAGCCACTCGATTGTGTCAATAAAGAAAAAATACAAGTATACTTAAGCTCGAGTCGTCAATAACTTGATATAGCTTTATGTATCCTATTATATAACTGTAATGAATATATTTTCCGTTTTGAGAATCACTCACTCAATATTATATCGTCAGTTGTTCGTAGATCGTAGGCATGACGAAACCGACTCTTCGACTTCGAGGAAGGCATTTAACACCTGACGGATACGAGAACGCAAGACATGTGTAATGTTATATCGACGATAAGCGGTGAGTCAATGCTATACGAGGTAATCCGAGCACCAAGTAAAAATAGGTGCGGCAATCGCGCCTCAGAAGTCCGAGTGATCTAAAGAAAGATTTCTTCCCCTTAGCGCGGATTGGGTTCTCGGCGCGTTAACTGGGATCGAAAGACTGGTACTACGAAGAGCAAAGGTTTTGTGGCAAGCACGTCGGGCGAGAGAACCGCAAGGTGAACGATAGAGAAGAAGCAAAGGGACCGAAACGAGAGAGAGTTAAGCGGAAGAAAAAGATCCGCGCGAGTGTGGGAGAACGAGAAAGAGACCGAGAGGCGCAAGTGCGGTAGCACCAACGGCCAGATAATTTATTATAGCATTACTCACCGGCGGACACCTCAATGGCCAATGGGCAAACCACGTATACCTGCGCCTGATGTCTTCTCTCTCTCTCTCTCTCTCTCTCTCTCTCTCTCTCTCTCTCTCTCTCTTTTTCTTTGATGTAGTTGATATTATTTAATTCCTCTCTCATGAGAAACATCGAGATGCAGCGTTGGAAAGTGACGGTAGACGCGGCTTGATCGTGACCTCAGATCCGGCAAAATACGTATAGATGATTCGAGCCCGATAAACTGATTTCATGTCACGTACTATTGCAATTCGTCTCGACAAATTCACGGTTACCGAAATACATCGCGGATTTTCGGATCACGGCATTTTCAGATTTCTGCATAAATGCTGCCAGGTCGCATGCTCGCGATGTGTAAATGCTTGGAATCGTAAATAACTAGAAACGGGCCCAGAAACTATCAATTTTAAACGCCTATTTCTGTACTTTTTAGAAGTATCATTAGAAGAAATAATTTAACCATATTTGTTGATTCAAAAAAAGTAAAGATAAATTAAACGCTGAAAAAATTGCTTTTCAGTACAAAAAATTAAGTTTCCATGGAAGAAATGATTTTATTATAAAGTAAAAATTTAATTATAAATACAAATCTGAAAATAATTTCGTTAGAATAATTAAAAGTCGAAAATTCAAACATGATAAGCTGTATAACTGCAAAAAAAATTGACACTCCACAACCAGCTTAGACGTTCTACATAATTATTTCAATGGTCTATCAAAATTATTTTCAGATCTGTAAATACCTAAATTATTAGACACTTCAGCAAAATCGTTTTTTCATGTAAGTATTATATATAAAATAATAATCAGTTAATATGTAACTTACAGTAAACATACATTATTTTCTTTTTTCCGATAAATTCACCATTGAGAACTACGTTGTCCTTCTGTCATTCATTGCTAAGATGTATTCATGTAGCATCGATCGATCGTGACAGGATAAGCTACATCGTGTCGGAAATAACGATCGTTTCTCGGACTCATAGCCGCGTGGGGTGTCTCGAGGAACAGTTTACGATCGGCCGAGCGATTTTCTATTTGTTTCTAAAAAAGAGAAGTCGTAAACGCGTTACTCGCGCTCGCCACCGTAAAGTGGCCAGTTGGCGAAGGGCTGAAAGGGAGGGTTACACGGGCCATCAAGGTTGCACAATCTGTCATAGAAGTTTGGTAGGAGGGGTGAGGGTGAAATAAGAGGGGGAGGGGGGAGGGGCCGGCAACCTGTTGCTTCATTGTTACTCCGAGAACGTGCACATGGTGCCGCGCGTATATAAACTGCCTTTCTCTCGCGCCTCCACATGCCGGTGCTACGGTGGTACCGTCGTATTGCACCGGGCTGCATGATTTCGAGCGACTTTGTTTTCGTACACCGTCGCGCGATAGGCTGTTTGTCATCGCCACGAGAGCAGTTAATTTCACGTTTTTCCTCCGCGACCACGGGCGAAAGCGTGGCTTTAATAAAGTTTCTACCTCGTTAGAAATAACAGACCGACAACGTATCTCTGTCCTCGCGACCACGAGATAAATGACTTTTCCGTAAAATATTTGCGAAATACCTCACATACTTCCACTGACAAAAATTAATCATTGTTATTAAACGTACTCCATCTTAAAAAAGATGAACAAATAGGAAATTTTAGAAAATGACTATATACAAAATTTAGACTTTATTATATAATGATATAATTACTTTTTTAGATTTATTAAATTCGAAGCTATAAGTAAATAAATAAAAATATATTTTCTTTTTGATATAATAAAGAAGTATAAGATAAAGTTATTAATAATTCATCTTTTTCTTCGAAATTGATTTCTTCGAAAGAAATCAATACAAAGAAATCAACGAATCAATATTTTATTTTTAAAAAAGAAGAAATATTATATGCAATTTAATACACATATGTAAAAAGTTAAAGATAAATATAAATGATGAAAATACAATAAACGATGAGTCTTCTGAATAAAAAAATCTCTCCAAAAAGAAAAATCATGTATTCTTGCATATTCATAAAAGTAAAAAATAATATACAGTAAGAGCGAAATTACTGAGTTGTACATGCAAATGTAGAACATTCATTCATTTAGCTTCATTTTTATCATGGAATAATATTACCTTTACTGCAAGATATTCAGAGATATATGCTTAATATATATTTAAAAAAAGAGGCAAGTATTATATCTTTTACGTTTTGAATTATAATTTACAATTACCGAACACCAAGACTTTTTGAAGTATCGTCTCTAGTTTTTTAACTATAAATTATTTTGTATAAAAATGTAACTTCGACTGATATTAAATCTTTCTCATGCGTAACTAAATTTCATGACACTTCATAGGATAGTATCTAAGAAGAAACTCTGATAATATTCAAGCACTTTGATGAAACATTATACTCAGAGATGTGAAAGTAGCCAATTTCATGGTGCGCTGAGCACAGTAAGGGCATGGATCATAGGTAAGCTGCGATATAACGGAATAAAGGATTTGACATTGTCGTCTGTTATAAATAGGTCGACTTATGCGTGTTATAATATCTGTATCTTTAAAATACGCACGTCACACAAATTACTCAAATTACACGGTTTACTTAGACACGAAAATTATTCAAAATCGCATGCATCGAAAAGGATAAACGATTAATCCTGCGCGTTCGCATTACGAAGGAGGAAACATTCGTACAACTAATTTTCCGTCGATCCTGCCGTCGGGAGCATCGAACCGTGAATCCTTACCAAATTGGCTCCCAGGAGTCTAAGACTTTAATCAGGGTGCACGTCGAGCTCCACCGAGCGCGCGGGCGCGTTTTGCGAGTAGTCGATTATTTCGTCGATTAAATCCCGGGGTATATCGATCGACTTTAACTTTACTGCCTTTTATGATCCCAGCGCGGCACTGAATTATAAAGTTTTTAACTTTTTCGTTTATTGCTAATAATGCATGTTCTTACGAAGGAGGAAAAATAATAGAAGGTAAAACGCGCGCGCGTGCGAGTCATTATAAACGATACCGCTGGTTTTGCAGCGTGAGAGGCACCGTTGACTCGGATTAAATCCTCTTATCCGAAAGCAGTAAGGCGTAGCAAGGCGTGCTTTTAAGGTGCATGTTACCTAATAGAGGACCCTTACTTCTTCGGAAGAAACTTGCCTACTCGTGTACTTAAGAATTTAATAAACGATATCATCACCGGACTGCCAAACACGGGCTAAGACTTCTGCATGGCGCAGGTTATTACCCACGTATGCGCGCTCCCGTCTCTAGACCCGAACCTAACTGGCGGAGTTTAAGGACTTGTGCCATTAACCATAGTCGGGGGCTTTCAGGTTCCACCAGACTCGCTTGCTTATAGGGAATAGGCGAGGGAAGAACCGAAAGGATCCTGATATTCACATAATTTAGATCCAGTTAATACACGATTGCCTTTGAGAGAGAGAGAGAGAGAGAAAGAGAGGTCGCCTGACTTCTTGTCTTCCCACCTGTCTTCCTATTTTCCGCACTAACGATTTTAATCAACCTACACCTTGAGTTTGCTTGGTTGAATACATCGAATAAAACTGCTATCGATTTGTCTCCTGTGTGAACAATACAAACACACATCCGATGTAGCTCGTATTTCGCGCGTATAAGAGTTATTGATAGTTTTTATTTAGTCTACGCAACACTCGTCTGCTACCTTCCCGAAATTTTGTCAGCGCGACGAACCCTTCTGAAACTGCAATATTTTGCGGGACTCTGAATTGTTGTCGAGTGCAAATGCAAATACAACGAGAAAGAGCGAAAATATAAAAATATGAGAAGCACGGGAAATTGAAATAAAAATAATAGCGAGCTATCAAAATTTTCTAAATATAATATTTAAAACGATATTATAATTTTAATAGTTAATATAGCGTAATAATGTTTAATATTTAATATAGCGTAATTTAATTGTACGCTGTCAAATTCATAATGTTAAATTATGCTCAATTTAAGTTCTTTTAATCATTTATATAGGTCGCCACTGTTTTTACTCAATATGTAAGTATCATTAATTTAACTAAAACAATAAAGTTAAATACTTTATTGTTTAACTCAAGAAAATGTATTAAATCTAATTCAAATTTCGTTTATTATTTACTAAATGTTACTACGTTAATATAAACTTTGTTTACTTTGAAACTAACCACAGGATGGGTTAATTTATATTCCAACATATACAAAAGTTAAAAATAACAAAGTCTTGCTTAATTCAAAAGATTGGATTGCCATTGCTCTTTTGATATCTAACAGTGTATGTAACAGCTATATTTTCACATTTTTCAACTATAAGTGACTGTAAAACTATAAGTGACTATAAAAAGTCATTACCATGTCTATGAAATGCGATTAAACAAAGAATGTAGCAACGTCCGGAATATATGTGGCACGGATATGCGAGCAATGGTAAAATTATCAAGCTGTTTGCTCGCGGTGACTCATTCCGTGCGTATGTTTTAGAATTGAATAAGCGGTCTAATAAACATTATCTCCGCTCGAGTGGCAAACAAACAGGTTTAGACTAAAAGCCGAGTGCGCTGTTCATGTTCGTTTAGCTTGCGGTCTAATGGATAATATTTAAAAACTTCTTTCGGCAATACGCTGAAGATTTTTACACTCTGTGAACTAGTTTATTAAAAGACAATATGGCAAAAAAGCGAATCTAAAAATATTAGAATCTAATCCCACGAAATATTAACGCGCAAATATGCATCATATCTGAAAGCCAATCCACACTGTTTGAACAAATAAAGAAAATTCGATTTGCGTATACAAATTAAATTTATTCGATGTGATTGTTCATCTTAGATTTTTTTTCTTAATAAAAACAAATATTTTTGTTATGCTAAAAAACATGTGTCGACCCATTAAAATAGTTTTTTTTTTATTTTATTTTCAAGTTCGACTGTATATTCTCAATCTATGATACTGTTTGAAAAACATAAATACAATATTATTGATAAAATTTATTACTTTTCTTGTTAGATATCTTGTTAGATATAAACACAAGTTAAAAATTTTTTTCAGAAAATACTATTTTTAAAAATTATTTCTAAGATTATCAGTACATTCATATGTTCCAATTAATAGGTTCGGATTAACTTTCGTCTTGTATGAGATTAACATCAGAAGCAAAATTTCCGTTCATTCTTTCGGTTTTAGGTATCTTAGCGTTCATTCAAGTAATGTGAATCCACTTTAAATCGAGTGAGTATAACTGCGCTCTGCCTACGAGAAGTGGCACGCTTGATTTTGCAGCTTCAGCCAAGCAACTGTGCGTCGCTACCATAACCGCATCATGTCGCATAACATCCTCTATAGCTTGTATATGTTGGACGCTTTAAATAAACCTCTGTTTACCGTAAATGTCGCATCTATTTTACATATATATTATAAACAAAGTTTATTTTAGTTCAAATAAAATAAAAATATGCCTTAAAATAAAAACATTTTATAAATAATATATTCATACTTTTAAAAGATAAAATAAGTTTTATTTCAATTTTATTGCATTTTTTGCACAAGAGATTTTTTTTTATATTTGTATATTGGTAAACTAAATAATATGAAAATTATATCGGTGTTAATTCTTTTTACGTTCATTCAAATGCAATTTTATACAAAATAACATGACATATTAATAGATAGTTATGTATATCAAAGAGATTTGCAATTCATATGTGAGTTTTGGCTGTATGGGGGGAGGGGGACTGATGTGTACGTGTGGCAACTCTAAAATTTTCTACACAATTTCATTCTTCGTTGTTGCATTGTAATATTTGGTTTAATATCTACCGACTGAAAGTTTATATCGTTTATACTTTCCTTGAGGGATCGAAATTGGATAGAATTTTTAATGTTTTTGTGTAAATTTTGCTGAAACAGCAATATGTTTAAATAAACGAAAGAAACATGCTCATTCAAAGATTTTTTGTTAAAAATTGCAAGTTACGAAAATGAGAAGCAAATCTAAAATATTTGTAGGAGATATCTCATTATTTTCGGAACGTCACATTAATAACGCGAAGAGAAAGATCAAAAATGTATAATTTATAATGACATGTATTTAATGACACGCTAAGGCTGAGTATGTAATTCCGCGATTTTATTTGTTGGTTGTGCAAAATTAATAGTTGTTAACCATTTAATTGCAATCGTGTTTACAACTCCGTGACGCTAATTTTCTCGCGTAACAATAAAACTGTTTAAATCGTTTGCGTCGTGCTCTCGAAAGCCTTCGTAAATAACAATTTTTCAACGAAGTACCGCGAAAGAGCAGTAACGTGTCGAGGCGAGTATTGATCCGACTCTGGCGTGGCCCAATTACAATATTTTATTGAACTGTAACCACGTCCTTGTCGAATGCGGAAAAAAAACACAGCATCTTTTCGTTATTGCAAGATTAGAGGCGACATGGCGACGTAGCCGAGCATGTCTTATCACTTGTTCCAACAGCGTTATCATTGTCTAACAACTCCTAACTTGCCCGCCGGCCAAAACATTTCTCGCGTAGCGAGACTAATGACCCAATAGTTTAGATAGCGAGACGTAGAACAAGCATTACTCGTTAGAGACACGATCATAGTGACCGAGAGCTGAGCCGGGAATCAGTAAGCGAAATGGGACATGGACTATTTATTACCGAGCTTTCAAAATATATCCGCGCGTTTCATTACGCATTAATCGCGACATTCGTCGCGAGCATAATGATCCTGCAAATCATTTCGAGCGCATTAAAACGCAACAGCGTTTTAATGCGAATAAATCTCCCTATTTATTACTAGGAAGCAAGAAATATCTCATTATCGAATGAAAGGAATTTCAGTCAGCTTACGTGTGTAATAACTTCGCTTGTGCGGGAAATAAAAATAGCAAACGTTACAATTGGAAATTCCGCATCGTTGTTTACGTTAATCTCGCAAAAATAACTGTATATTCGTATAACTTCGTGACGTACTGAAAAGAGAGGCCGTCAGTCCTAGTTTACGCAGAGCTTCGGAGCTTTAAATTCACTAGCAGGAATTTAATTTTTGAGCAAGAGGGATCTTCTAAAAGAGAAGGGAGGGAAAGAGAAGCGAGTCCGGGCAAAGTTATATCTCAGATTTTCACCACCGTGCAGTCCGACAGTGCGAATTGTCGGCACGCGAGGCGTCTTTGTTGTGATCAACCGGCGAGAAGAATTTCCTCAGGACGGAAGTTTTCCGTCTCGCTCCCAGCGGAAGGGAATAGGCGGGTGATATACGGTAGCTCTCAGCAAATTAAATGAGGGTGGTTTGCAGTGCTGACACGTACACCCGTTCGTCACACCCTAACCACACGGGCCACCCTTTACTTATGCCGAAAGGATGGCAAGGAAAGAGGCAGAACGCGATGCGCTTACCCCCGCCAATCGCCGGACGTCCGAAATTGAACTGCAGCATCGATGATAATGGCGATGCATATTTTAGGTATAGCAGCCGAAAAGAGGCTACATCGAGATCTTCGCTCTGTGATCTAACCGGTTCCAAGACGTGAGCGGCTTGAAAGTTTCCGGCGAAGAGGCATCGTATCGGAGAGTTCCGCCGATCTCGTTAAAAATGTACGTAACCAGTGCGCCTTAAAACTTGCTTTTTCGTTAAGCGCGCGCACGCCTTAGCTCACGTCTAAGAGATGAAAGAATGTTACGCGACTTTTTATTTCTACTCTTTGCTGCTGCTGACGGAAACGGAGAGGCATCGGTGTGAAATATTTATTACGACGGAAGACGTCAACGGTAAGGGGAGTTTCGAGAGCTCCCACGCGATTTCATAATTTCGCTCGATATACGCCAACGTGTTTCCGCTCGATTAATATCATTATCTCCTTTATATATTTAGGTTGATCATATTTCTTCCAGAAGCGAAAGACGAAGAAAAATCTTATACGAAAGTTATTATACCAAAGTTATATTATTCTTTCAACGTGATATGATACATCTGACCGGATTTGTAGGAAAAGTATAAGACGATTAAAAATGAAAAACGAAAAAATTGAATGACAATTGAAACCGCGAATTCTAAACGAATCTCACAATTTGACATTATACGAGTTACAGATACGAGTTATAATTTAATTATATAAATCAAATAGAATAATAGAAAGAATCCTATTTTCGGTCAAAACGGATTTATGATTGCGTTTCGAGTCCGATAAATCAAATCGCCGCGCAATATATAAAAACTGAAAAGTGTATTTGCAAAGGATTCCAAAAACACATGGTTTTTAGCCTATTTTGTGATGCTCAAATTTCAAATTAAACTGTATGCCAAACGATATTATGAGACATTAACAAAAAATTGAAGTTAAACAGTTTTGGAGATACGAGGAATCAAAATGATAAAATTATTATCAGTACCTTTAATATTGTTCAAGCACTACAAACACAAAAAAAAGTTAATACTTCTTTGATAACAAAATGGAATTTGATCAAAATTAGTCAGAATGGTGTATTCTGATCAATCCATCCCTATTGCTTAATTGTTTAAAAGGGTAAAACTACCTCCAAAAAGTTTTTATCAAATTTTTCGAAAACGAATACAGATATAAAAAAAACGATAAAAGTAGTTTATTTTGAAATTCTGCATAAAAAAGGCTTTTAGACGTACTTTTTCGTATTTGCATTCGTTTTCGAAATTCAGTACAAACTTTTTTAAGTTTTATCCCTTTTAAAAATTTAACAATAGAGATGAAGTATAAGAAAATTATTCTAATTCTAAATCCCATTGTTATCAAAAAAATTAATCACTGTTATTAACTTTCTTTTTGTATCTGCAATGCTAGAATAATATTGAAAATATTATAAGAATTTGACCATTTTGATTCCCTGTATTTGCAAAGCTACCTTCACTATATAATGGAACATTAATCTGAAAAAAAATTCATACTTAAATTTTTTCTAAGATTAATATGTCCCATTATATGCATCGTCTGGAATACAGTTCGAAATTCGAGTCACACAAAATGAGCTAAATGTAGAATCACTCTTTGCATATCAAAAAATTATAGTTAATTAAATTAAACATGAAAATTAGCTTTGATCGAAAATATAGAATTTTTTCTATTATTTAATTTATTTTTATCGAATTTCTATTCACAATTGTTTATATAAATTACAAATTTTCTAATATAATATAATTTAATTAATATAATCTAATGATATATAAGCATAGTAAAATTAGAAAAATATACTAACATCTTTCAATAAGATCTTGAAAAGATGTTAGTATATTTTTCTGCAATCGTTTTAAAATCTATATTTTTACAACTCCTTAACAATTTTTAAATTAAATTAAAAAGTAATAATATAAATTTTTCTTTTCGCATCATTAAGATTTCGCATTATTAAGTGACAATTAATATCTTTCTTTAGTTTCATAAAATTTGTAGAAATGAAATGCCAGTAAATTCCAGAACAATTCAAGTGTCACATTTAAAATCTACTTTATGCAAGATACATGAATTCAGTTACATTGTATTTAATATTGTATTTAATAATATAAAAACATAGAAAATTATGCAAACTTTGTGGCTAAAAGGGCACAATTCATGATTTCTTTAAAAAAAACAACACTTTTTCATTAATACTTTTAAGATTAGCTCAACTAGATTTGTATAATTATAAAATTTACAATTTATACAATTATACAATTTTACAATTAGATTTGTTAATATAATTTTAATTATAAATAAATACGCTCGACGTGGGAATATTTATTGCTCCATGTAATGCTTTCATTGCGTGATGTAGGGTTACCATAAAAGTAGTTAACGTTATATTATAATAATATCACGAGTATCTCCTTCATTCCAGAAACGAATTTGTTATTATGGGCCAGAAGCATTTCGCAAATTAAATTACATTTGACGTATTTCGTTTAACGCGCTAGTCACAAACTTGAGATTAAATTTCCGACGCCATTGTCTGGGTTCTCGAACCGTGAATATCGCCCGGCTCACCTTAAATTCGAGACGCGTCCGAACTCGCAAACTTATAAAATGCAATTTGCTGGTTTAAGAGTAACATCGCCGTCCAGTACTATACACGAGCTGCATTATTCCCCGTTATCCTCTTCATTATTTATACCGCCATTATGCAAGATTGTAAATTAGCTTAATCCTTAAATTTGATAATGCATTTTACGAGAGGCATCTCTATTATCTGTTGCGTAAAACTTTTGTTCCTTCTTTTTTTATTATGAATCTGTATCCTTAAAATTTGATAAACTTCTTTTATGAAAGCAATGTAACTCAATAAAAATTATTTCAATGAAGATGATTAAATTTCGAATATTTTGAAAAATTTATTATATCTTTTTGTCTATGTTTATAATATAATTTTAAGTACACATAAAGTATACATAATTCATTGACTTCAAGAATAAATTCAATAAATCACAAGTAGTTAGAATTGCCGATGAGAGTCAGTTATTAGCATCAAAATATTAATAATGATTATTATCGAATTACATGGTGTTCACAAGATAAAATATACAAACAATTCAGCCGTGCAAATGTTTCGACTCTTAATAAATCCTCTTCAATGCAATGAGATAAGAAATAGATAGTTTTGATCCCTCCTTTAACACAGCCAATTTGATAAAATTTCTAGTCAAGATAAGTAAATTTCAAAGGTTTCACGTTAAGTAATGTCCAGAATCAAGAGATATGAAAAAAGATCTAATTTTAAAAAATTGCGAATGAATTTTAAGTATTTTCTATATTTATAATATCATTTTAAGCTCCCTATGTGATAATAATAATCTCTTATATAATTTCATTCGATTATTTATTTAACTTGGATAGGCTTAAACTTAAAATTAATATATTTTAGTTTCATAATTATAATATAATACATTTAAGATAATTATATAATATACATTTCATTTTATATAATAATAAATATAAAATAATATATAAATATCACACGCACACACAATTGTGTAATTATTCAGAATCATATGTGAAATGTTAATAACTCTTAATGAAAAATTACCTCACAAATCGATGTCTATCTATCATTGTGAAAGGGAGAGAGAGAGAGAGAGAGAGAGAGAGGGAAAAAGATACATAACACGTTGCAGAGTAACTGTATCCACGTATAACCATATCACATAACCGTTAATGTACCCTTTATGCATGCAACGCATAC
>Ga0157362_1000435_pt1 | contig 14124 bp, 14 predicted proteins | sample AttlaeALBM3_FD_111480 | JGI IMG/M metagenome (GOLD analysis project Ga0157362, IMG submission 111480) | Fungus gardens microbial communities from leaf cutter ant in Ribeirão Preto, State of São Paulo, Brazil - Atta laevigata ALBM3 | ecosystem: Host-associated > Fungi > Mycelium > Unclassified ... | reverse complement strand
TTATCTAGAGGACCCTGTGCGGCTACCGAGTGCCAATATTGCGCAAGATCCGAAACCAAAGAGGCCGTTAAACTAAATAAATGTTGCTCGGATTGTGTTGTTTAAGAAAAATTTTGAAACTTGGCGCCAAGAGCAGTTGCATCCTAGCATTGCAATTATTCTCCAAGGGAAGAAGATCGGAATTCGGCCATCTTGGCAGGAAATTGGCAGAAAATTTTTTACTAAGATTTATTGGGATTCCTTAGAACTTAGAAATGGTGTATGTACTCTACAAAAGGTGGGAGGCGCCGAATTAAAAAAATTTCGTTGCTCAGCTAGTCGACCCTAAGAGTCGGATTCAACAAATTCTGAAGCAGGCGCATGACTCTCCGTCCGGAGGACATTTTGAAATCAACAAAACCTTGGAGAAGATTCGAAAGAGATTCTATTGGGCGTCCTATAAACAGGACATCGAAAATTGGTTGTAAGATCCGTAATATTTGTGTCGCTAGGAGCGATTCGGAAAAAAGGGAATCTCCACTTCAGATTTATAACATTAGAGCTCCATTTGAGAGAGTTCAACTGATAGATGAGAGGAAAAAGATTGATCATGGAGTTAAAAAAAAATAACTATACTAAGATTATACCGAGTATCAATTAATTTATTATTTCTGTAGTACAAAAATGCGCGGTGTTAAAGCCCTTTTGTTGAGTTTCAAATAATGGAGATCTTTTGGCTTCGCAAACATATTAGCATACGGCAGGAGAATCTATTAAGAGACGAACTTGTTAAAGGAGCTGTTTAAAGATTTGTTCAGGAAGAGCTTTTGTAGAGAAAATAATGGCGGTTTCGCATACATATCACCCAGCGTACATGACGCATAACGATGAAAGCAGCGAGAGGATTTGTTAAAGGACTTGTTTAAGGATTTGTCCTGGAAAAATTTTTGTAGAGATCTTTCTTTTAAAAAGAAGATGGCCCCGCCCGTGGTTTTTGAGCCACGGTTTTTCCATGGGACGAAGGACAAATGCCGAGGCGGGGACTGGAGATAGAAGTACTGTTGCTTCAAGACATTCTTTTATTCCCCTCTCAGTCCAAAAAACGAAGAGTCGTAAGGCTCAAGAGAAGAGACAAGAGGAAAAAAACATCTCCTTCGTGAGATGTTTTTCGTTGGAGGGATGCCCGGAATGTATTCCTCCGGGAGATGATCAACTCCTAAGGAAGGACTGAAAAGAGGTCCAGAAGTAGAAGGAAGCCTCAGTCTGGGTAACGGATCCCAAGAAGACCAAGCACCAAGAAAACTGTTGCGGCAGCACAGAAAGAGGGCAGGAAGTTGATCGGGAGCCCGAAATTCCCAGGAGAATGTTCGCAAAGCGAATTTTTTAAAAAAAAGCGACACGATTGTCGGGACAATTTTTAAGAAGGAAGATAGTGTTACGTACTCCGTCGCATGCTGCGCTGTATCGATCGTGGTGTCAAGTTGCCCAAACGACGCGCCGTTGTTGATGGTCTGCAGGCAGATCTACGGAGAGCAGTCATTCGTCCGGATGTGCTTTTCTGCCAAGATATTCCATATAATATTTTACGGAGTTCCTTGTTTGCTCGTGCTGTACTCACTTATTAATAAAAGGGTTCCTTGTTATTTCCTACAAATCCTTTCTTTCCCATGACTCGAAAGAACGTGTCGCGGTCACGAGTGTGAATATTGCGAAGCCGGCGCAATAATACTTTTCCACTACCCATTCCTGAACTCCGTTCCCTCTCACCGCCATTTGTCCAACACCTAATAATTCTTCTAATCTCAATCCCTTTCTTCTTTATTTCCTTCTCTATCTATAACTCTTTTCCTCCACTTCACTCCCTCTGTCTACAACTCTTTTCCTCCACTTCCCCTCACACTCTCTCATCCTTTCCTCCACTCCCTCTCTCACCTCCACTCACTTACACTTTCTTACACCTCTCTCTCTTTCTCCTTTGCCTACTCACAAATCGTCCACTTTATTCTATTACATCGGAAACGGAAGTCCGATTCTTCAATGCAGGAATAAACTTTTGCGGACCATTCCGTATTCGATAGTCAAAGAGACGCAATGCCAAGGTTGTAACCTTGTATGTACCAGTTGTATGCTTTGCCGTAAAGACAATCCATCTAGAATTTCTGGGATCTAACTACAGAATGTTTTATCAATGTTTTCAAGCGCTTCATAACGCAAAGAGGAAGATCATCTAACATCTTTTGCGCAACAACTTTTGTCAAGGCCAATAAGAATTTGAAGAAAACTCTCAAGTTTCTCAAGTCAAGACATGCAAGAAAAATTATTTTCTATTACTGTGACTGATTCTATGACTGAATAAGATATGGCACTTCATCCCTTCAAGAACTCCAATTTTGGGGAAATTTGGGAAGCTTCTAAAGGCTTTTAAATTGCATCTAAAAAGATTGTAGATACATTCTTATTGACGGTCAAAGAGATGCAAATTTTCATTGCAAATTGAATCCATCTTTAATTCCTATCCTTTGACTAATCTATCAAATGACCCTAATAATTTTCTCTCCTATCTCTCTCTTGAACACTTTCTCGGAGACGCATTTACTGCTATAGAGAAACTATATTGCTGAACGTACCAGAAATCCGATTGAATCGATAGCAGAAAGTGGAACAAGTTTTTAGTCTAAGGACTATCTGTATCAACTTCAACAACGGAATAAATGAACGAAGCAAGAGGGGAAGCAGACTTTTCATCCAGCACAGAAATTTGATACTCTTGCGTGAAAACAACATCTCCCCTTCCCCCCACTATTGGCCTATTGGATGAATTCATGAGATTCATCCAGGGATGACGGTATCATCCGGGCAGTTATCATCAAGATATCCAAGAGATTCTTCAAGAAACCAACCAAATTTGTTTATTTCCAATCAAGGAAGAATCATGAAGATACCTATGCAATAATATAGTCATTTGCTTCACAGCCGATGTTTAGCGTAATTTGAGTTATTTTTTGTTTCGTAAAGTTAAAGGCAGCATTAAGTATTCGAACACTTTATGCTATTCTTATTATCTCGTTCTAATAGAATTCTGTAGTTGTTATATTCGTAAGTTTAATTATCATCAGAGTAGAGATTGATTACCGATCTATTCACAGCAGCACTAGATTGTTCGTTTCCGATTAGATTTAAGAACGTGGCAGCTGTGCATCGCTTCACAATCAAAGATCAAATAAAGCAAGATTTCTCGTTACAAGGAGAAAAGGCAATGTATTGTATTGGTGTTAATCTTTACACTCATTACATAACAGTCATAATCTTCATCATAATCTTAACAATATATGTCAAAGTCATTGGGATGCCCTAATCGATACTTTTACCATAAATTTATATCCAAACAAAAAGTACTTTCCTACATTTGAATAATTTGTTGTCTAAAAATATTATGAAACCTTTAAAATATAATTTTGAAGCTTAAAAATAATAGAAAAAATATGATTTGAATGAACATAACCTCGCATTCATGTGATTGAAGGAAAGCGACTAAAGCATGCTCTTGCAAGCTAGCTAGTTCAGCGCTAATCCAACGATGGTAGTAATTGTGAGAACCCCAAATGGTAGCGTAACCAACTTTTATGGCTGACTGTCCTACCTCTCCCCAGCGCGTCCACGAGTTTATTTGTAAGTAAAATATCTCAAGCAATAATGTGGACAAGACGTCCCTTATAGACAACAGGAATAAAATGTAGAGTTTATCTGGAACGAGTGTCAGTACTGTTTACTCTGACCCTATCCTGAACGTGGCATATATCTCGGCGATGTGGAGAGAACAACGAGAACACTCTAATGATTTTCCTTCAAGGCGGTCTCCCTCGTTATCTCGATTCCTATTTTCTCGCGAGATTTCAAACTGCTCGCATTCTCCAACCAATCTTACACGATATACAGGATAGAGTAGAGCAAGAAATATAACTCCTAATGATATCTTCCCTCTCCTCAAAAATCTTTCCCCTAAATTACCGATTGCTTCTATCATTTCTCGAATCAAACAACCTTAACATTTAAAACTCCCCAGTCGTCCCCGCATTCATGAGCCTTCTAAGTAACTTTTGTCCCGCATACGGAGCTTATACCCCCCCCCCCTGTAACTCGATCGACTATTCTATGCTACTCTCGAGCAGTATTGCTAGCGGGGATGCGTTTTCTTGCGCATGTGACTTCAACAGTGTATCAAGTTCGCAAGAATACGGATACTTTAGAACCTCTAGATAAACTACTAGCTTTTATAGAGAGATACATAATTATTAAGCTTATTATAAGTAAAACAAAAAATTTAATTAAAATAAGATAAAGAAATTATAAATATAAGACTAATTATATGTAATTAATATAAAAACGTGGAGAATATTAAAATAATTTTAATCATTTTTTTACATATTTTAAATAAAATATTTTATTTTTTTTGATAGAATCATAAGAATACCAATATTTGTTGCAAAGATAAAGAAAACTGCCAAAAACCTTACCAGTATTCTTTACAAAAATATATTTTATAAAATTATGATTTATAATAAAATAAAATTAACTCAATATAAAAAAAAACCTATTTTTTCATAAAAAAGTACGCAATTATAATTAATAAATAAATTATAAAAATCTAATAAACAAAAAAATCACAGTGAAATAATAAATAAAATATTGCACATTGTTTATTTGATTAATTATACTACATTTATCACAGTAATTGTATCACAGTAATTAGATAGGTTAGCATAATTATTAGAAATTAAAAGTTCAAACTAAATAATAAATTAAATAATAAATTAAATAAAATTGTTCTTTAAAAAAAAAAATTATATAATATATAAATATATTAATTTAACAAAATAAAAATTTGGAAAGATTGGCTAGATGGATATATAAATAAATTAAACATAAAAAATTAAACATAAAAAATTAAAAATAATATTTAAAAAATAAAATAAAATATAATATATTATTTATTTAAAATCAATCATTATTAAATGAACATTGCTCGGCACATAAATTTTTGAGAATTGTATAATTCTAGCTTCGAATCAACTTCAAAGTTTATGTAAGTGATGCCTTCAGTCTGAAAACTTGAATGATCAATACAAGTTGCAGAAATAGTCTTTACTAATAATCAATTTCTTTTTTATTTTTTACGTCTGTAACTATTGAAGAAATCCGTTCGGCTTCAGCATTTGAATGGGAAAGAAAAAAAACCGCTTCTACTAATAATTCTAAATTTGGAAACATTTGTTCTCCATTAAAATCTTTAAATTCTAAAACTTTTCTCTACATCTCATTTATTTCCAAATACGCTAATTCTGTTTTTTCTGAATTATTAAAAACTGATGAAGGGAGAATCCTCTATTCATAACATAATTTTGAAAAATCAATATTTCCTATATGCGCGGCAAGTTAAATCTTTAATTATAATTTTAGCTTCATCAAAAAGAACAATATCCGAATTCAAAAAAATTAAATGTTGAAAAAAGACATCTTTGTATGGTAAACGTTTTAATATCTCCCGAACTGCTGTTTTATAAAATTTGAAGCATTGTATTCTAATTTCTTGCGCGTTTTTTCTTTTCTAAAGATAATGTTGCCAAAAGATCTTCGCACTGAGACCTCATATATATATCATTTAAATGAAGAATGTTATTTTCATTTCCACATCTAAATTAACGATTTCTTTCAAAGTCTCAAAAGTCATAAAATTGTTTGCAATTTGTTGAATTATTTGCTGACTCTTTTCAAATAATTTATGTACTATAATTTTGCATGATCGAAAAAAAAACTATTAAAAAAACTTTTAAATATTTTAAAAACAATAAATATGATTTTATTGTAATATTATTTAATTCTGATAAAATAATTTCCACAGATTTTAACTTATTTTCATGTACTGTTAAAATAAAGAAATTTGTTATTATAGATATAAGTAACACATAAGCTTCCACGTATGTACAACTTATTACCATATCTCCAAGAGATGGCAATAAATACGCCAAAGCTTGTGCGTTACTTACGTCTACAATTTAAGTCTAAGCAAGTGTTATGACATTCTTGTGTTCAGATCCGTGATACTCATGCTTGGCCCGATTTCCTTATCACGAGTCTCACACAATATTATAGGCGAAAGGATTAATTATATTTTATGGGAAGAAGATCCAGCTAATCTAATTTAATCTGCAATTTCAACTTGCTGAAGACAGCCACATTCCTAGTTGGAAATCGATAAAAATTGGAGACAAGTTCAGTGTCCATACTTATCACAGATGTATACTATATGTACTTATCACAGACTTATAAAATAGACAGAGTGTTTATACGAGAGAAGCTGAAGACAACATTGAAGGACAGCTCTATTCCAGACTTCCATAATTGTTTCTCTTTTTTACAGTAAGCGAGGGAGGCTTGATAAGGCCACAACTCTCGAACGTCTATCTTCGTTGCTCTTGGCCATTTCCCAGCTTGTCGCGACAATCAATTCATCATTAAAAAAGAAGAGATTACTCCGTGATCATGTCTTTTTTTTTATCAAGTCTTCAGCTTCTCTCATATGAATGCTTTGTCTATCTCATAAGTCTACGTATTTATACTGTGCTTATACTGTGTTCATAATCAGACCTTATATTTAAGGCTTCCTTAAATTTATCTTTAGATGCTCAGTAGCCAATAAAATGAGTTGTAGAGCATCTAAAGATAAATTTAAGAAAACCTACGAAGAGTATAGAAGAGAACCTACTTATGAGTATAAATCTACATTGGCATCTTTAGTTTCATAGAAAATTCTTCTTAATATTGCAGTAGACAATATCATTTTAATTAGAAACTTTCTATCATGTCCAAATATTAATATGTTTGAAGAACCATTATTCAAAAACTAGACATCTAGAAATTTATCTAATAGCTTTGAAATATTTATGTACTCCTGGCAGTTCTGTGCCAGTGGAACCATTATTCTCTGTCACTGGATATATTATTTCTGAAAGAAGAAATAGAAAAAAATGTAAAATTTTTAAGTTTTTTAATTAAAAATTACAAACTTGTAATCTAAAAAAGTTGTAATCTAAAAAATTTTTTTATTTTAATATGTTTTAATATAATTATAAAAAAGATTATATTTTAAAGAAGTTTATACGCATATATATATAAATAAAGAAATGAAGGTTTTTAATTCAGTTATAATTTTTATTTATTTTAATCTCAAAAGAATAATTGATTATAATCAATTTTGGATTCTCAGTATAATCGATTTAATCGATTTCGCAGAATGGTCGATTATGCCCATCACTAATCTATCTAGTAATAACTTTAAAATGTTTCATTTTGTTTTGTTTGATTTTAATAATAATACAAATATATATTTTGAATGGACGATATCGAAACACTAAAAATCGATTATATTGATTCGAAATAGACCTTATTAAAAAAGAAGCGATTCTTTATAAAGATATCAGTTTAAAATAGCCCCATTTTGGGAGCTAGAAAAATTCGGGATTGAGTAGTAACTTGTGTTCGTGTGTAATTAAAAAATTAAATTAACAGTTAAAAAAACAATTAAAAAATTAATTAAATAAAATAGTTAAATAAACATAAATTAAAACAGTTAAAAAAACAATTAAAAATTAACTTTTAACTTAACTTAGTTAATATTATATACATTAATTTTTAAAAAAGATAATGTAGCTGAATAAATTGAAAATAAAGAAAGTATTTAAGAAGACCTACGAGCCAATGAACAATTTTCGATATACGTTTATTATAACAAACGTTTCGATTTTGTTCCAAAATAATCATTGATTTGAATGCATTCTCGGCGATAATTAAAGATGCTCATAGACACCGAGCCGTCACCGTTCAAAACATGCGTATATCTCGCTCTAATCACGCTGTTTATCTCAGATCGCGTTTATGGCACGCGACCCCCCATGCGCGATTCTCGAAAAGATGACAATCGTGCACGCATTCCGCGTGCAAGAAATTAGTTCACTTCCCGATCCCAATCAATAGGGATCATCTATTTGTTGTAACGCTTTTTTTCCCGAAGCCGAAATGCGAACCACTCCGATATTTTGTCGCATATTATCGCTGCATTTTGTTATCTAACATTCTCGATATACGCAACCGCGAGAGCAGGCTGTAGTGTGCGCGAATTGCCTGAGTTTCCGAGATTTGCCGGCTTCGCTACCACGCGTAAGATACTTTCTTCCGAACTATGAGAAACCACTCAACTACCAAGTGCGAATTACCGGTGCACGCATCTTAACGAATGCACAAGTTATCGGTCTACAAGCTTCGCTTACCGTCCGCTTTGAATACATCTTAAGTTTGACTCAATAATAAAGGTTCGAATCATTACAACAAAGAGAGTCATTGTTATTACACGCCGCTTTGGCGTACGAGCCTTCCAGACAAGGTGACATCAGCGTCACAAACACATAACATATTTTGGTCCGAGCCGGATCGTCGCCAAGGAAAGTTATTGTTTGCTTGATTCTCGAAAATTCCGAATAATGCCTTTCCGTTGGAAATCATGTTGTCTCTCGACGAACTAATGAGTATGCAGAACCAGCAGATGGGCGTCATACTCGCACATTCACTAATTTTAAGAAGCTGGGACAGGCCAAGATGATACGTGCCATAACGCGGCAATGCCTCACAACTGTCAAGGAAATTTTCATGCCAGGAGCTGGATTGCAAAATTATGCTGACGGGCGAGAAACTGAAGACAACCCATGCATATTTCATCCAGAACTACTTCCTGACGTGTGAGGACTGTTTCCATGAAGCTGCCGACTATATGGCTGAGGTACTGGATTGTCACGAAGTCCATCCCGCTGCACGTAAGTGATCTAACTCATTCCGATCATCGTTGCATCTTCCGAGGATCAACTTGCCAACCTTCGATGGGAATTTCGAAATGGGAAAGCTTTCGCGATAAATTTAAATCAATAATCCATGATGATCAGTTTAACGAATGTCGAGCATATGCATTATTTGTGTTCGTGTGTAAAGGAGGATGTAAATAACGCTCTTGACGCGGTAATCAATGATAATTTCATTATCGCGTGGAATATTCTCATTTCCCGCTACGATAATAAATCGTCGCCTTATTACGATATTTACAATCGTTTTTCAATTTACCATCGCTCACGACAGAAAACTCCAACGAACCTTCGCACGCTTCGCGATCAAATCAATAAAGCGATACAAGCCCTAAGCAATCTCGGTTATGCAACTGAACATTGGGATGATTGGCTTGTTTTTTTAATTGCACAAAAACTCGATAAGTCATCGCAAAAAGTTTGGGAACTTAAACTCGGCGGTACTATAGATTACCCGCGTTATCGCGAACTTGATCAATTTCTCGCATCACGCACGCATTCGTGCGTTCGAACACGCAATTGCACCCGCGAACGCATTGGAGAAGTCACAGTCGATCCCCAAGAGGAAAACTCTCGCCTTATGTACCACGTCTACCGTTCCGTTTTTGTGTCCATTATGCAAAGCAAATTATCTATTGTATCAAACAGACACCATCCTAACATTTTGAATTCATTAAAAACGCTGTGTGAACTGTTTCAGTACGAAGCATGCTGAGAAAGAGTGTACAAATTTTCGCGCGTATCGACAGTGTAATAAACGGCATCACACGTTGTTACATTTTGATAATTCCATTAAGCCTGTCGACATTAAGCATCGACGTCCGCACTCATGAGTAGCGAAAATGTAACTGCCGTCGCTACGCACTCGTTAGCGAAAACCGTAGCGCCGAGCGCCAAAATCTTCCTCGACCGCGCGTGCGAGTTTATTCGCCTCATAAACGTTTTGTCACTGTTCGTGCGCTCCTGAATCGAGGATCCGTCTCTACATTATCTTCGAATCGCTTGTTCAAGCGCCTTTCAAGAATTAACACTCCATTTTCATTATCGCATTAGCAAATGCAGTCCATCATACATCACGCTGTCTAAATTACGATTACTTCGGCGTTTCGCGACGGATCTGCCTACAGCGTTTATACTTCAATCATTAACGAAATATTTACCGAATCGAGTAAATATTTTGGAATGTATACCATTGGAAACATGTTACCAGCCTCGAACTCGCCGATCGTGACCGCGTAAAATACGACTCTCGGCTGGATTTTTTCCGGACCAATAGCCTTGTTCCCGACTACTGAGTCAATTTCTGCAATTGTTCTTGAAACTCTCGATCGCGATTTTTGTCGCTTTTAGGAGATTGAGGAAGTGCCTCAGAAAGCTCGGAGCCCTGAGAAGCACCATTGCGAAGAGCACTTCCAAATCACACATTCCCGTACATCTATATCGTCCGATTACCATTTAAAAATGGACCATCTTGATAGGCAAATTGCGCTCTACTACTGTTTCGAACTTCCGCCGCTTGGAATAACGCTTAATTCGAGACTCAATTAATGCTTTCGAGTATCGCGAATTTCTCGCAGAGTACGAAACACTCGATCATATGACCAAAAATCCACCGACAGAAATTGTCAAACCAGAGCAAACTTATTATATTCCACATCACGCTGTCTTACGTGACAGCAGTGCAACCACCTGCTTATGCGTGGTTTTCAATGCTTCATGCCGCACATCAAACGGGACATCGTTGAACGACCATATGTATGCTCATTAGTCCTAAATTTCAAAAGGATATAGCTACTGTCCTAATGCAGTGACGTCAATACCGTTATGTGTTCATCGCCGATATCGCCAAAATGTATCGGCAAATCTTAGTTGACTCCCGAGACATCGACTATCAACATGTAGCAACCTACCCCTAAGGGACCAATCACCTATCACCTTCTTATCGTTATCTACAGCATAGCCGCCATTACTTAGTCCTTCTTAAAACAAATCGTAGACGATGAAGGTGCCGAATTTCCGCTCGCAGTTTCCGTTTTACGTCATACGTTGACAATTGTGGTTTTGGCGCAGACGACCAGATTTTTGCTCGTCAAACACATCAATTAATCGAGTTACTAAAGAAAGGAAGCTTTCGCCTTCGAAAATGGGCGAGCAATGCCACCTCTCTATTATCCGAGCTCGATCCTGCGGATCATGGTTTAGCCACTCATAAAGTTCTTTAAGACGACGAGCATCTTAAAGTCTTAGGAATATTCTGGAATCTTAAGTTAGATATCTTTCAATTCCATACCGTTATCAACCGAACGCAGATAGTTTTCGACTATCGCAAAATTTTTTGATTCTTTAGGATCGAAAATTCTCGATCGGACTACTCCTGTCAGTATTATCTCATGCAGCGACTGTGATCTCTTCAATGCCGGTGAGAACGAAATTCCCAGCGAACTTCTTGATTGCTGGTTCAATTACCATCAACTTCCATGTCTCAATGCCATTAGCATTCCGCGCTGGATTCTTTTTACGGATCTCAAACTCTACAATGCGCCCCCCTTCATGGGTTTTCTGATACATCGACTGCGGCTTTCGCTGCTGCAGTGTATTTCTTACCGTTAATATAGACGGCTATATCACCGTCTCTCTTCTCGTCACCAAATAAAAAATGGCCCCTTTTAAAACCATCAGCGTCTCGCGAATGGAATTATTCGCTGCGATGCTTCTTGCTCGCTTGATGCATCGCGCGCTCAGCTCTCTTCCGAAGCTCGAGTGCTACTGCTGAACACCATTACATTCGCCTGGCTGAGTCAGTCACCTTCCCGATGGAAAATTTTTTTTCTTTGTCCAATCCCGTTTAGGCTATGCAATCAATCCTTCCTGGAGTTTCGTGGCGTCATGTTCCGACGCACATCAATCCCGCGGATTGCATGTCTCACGGTCTCGCTCCCGATTTTTTCAAGACACATGTACATAGTGATCAGACCCATCATGGTTGCATCATCTTCTCGAGTCCTCGTGCCCTTCGGTGTCGAACTCGTGCCCTTCGGTGTTCCTCTCGAACAACGCTCAGAGCCCCTGGTATGTACCTTGCACGCTATGCCTAATTGGAATCTCGCGTCGCGTTATTCTTCATGGCCAAAATTGCTACGAACTATCGCTTATCTATACCCTTTTCTAAATGGATTTCGACGCTCTAAAAACCTGCAAGCGACTTATTTGCTCCCTGAAGAAATTCAGAACGCCAAACGCTACTGGCTCAAAACCACGCAGTCAACTATGTTTCCTAATGAGATCGTGGCTCTAACACATAAGCACCTGGTACAGCCAAAGAACAGCCCGCTCTTTCTCAATCCTTATATGGACGATGGACTTATTCGAGGAAGTTTCCATCGAGCTTGCCTCTCAGGAGCGATAAGGAATCCCATCTCACATGCGCATTCGCTGTTAGTACTCATTATCCAGCACCATCATCTTTGAATGTTGGATGCCGGTTCTTAATTAACGCTCGCGTCATTGCGACACGAATTCTGGATTCTCTGGGCCCGCACCACCATTCGATCCGTTCTTTATAATACTATGCATGCGTGAATGCGCCGACGTGCCCAATCAAACTCATGGGCGACAACCTTCCGGCTGCGAGAGTCAACCGCACTACTCGCGCCTTTGTCCACACCGGCGTTGATTACGCAGGTCTGATCGCTATCCGAACTCCCGATCGAGGGCATAAATCGCAAAAGGCTTCACTTTCGTATGCCTCACGACCAAACCCCTACACTTAGAGCTCGTCAGCTCGATTATACCTCTATCTTTATCGCAGCAACGATTTGTTTCTCGCCGAGGACTATGTATTCCGGTCCATGTATTTCACGGCGCCGATCGCGAATCCAATGCACATGCAAAAGCAATTGGCGATCTTAACTTCTGAAATTCGTTACAGACGAAACTGCATGGCATTTCCTATCTCCTGCGTCACCGCATTTCGGCGGTCTGTGGGAGGCCAGCGTTAAAAATGTTAAGCATCATTTAAAATGATGCATCGGCTTCCACATGCTAACTTTTGAAGAGATGTCAACGCTCCTCTGTTGGATCGAGGCATGCCTTAATTCATACCCGTTTCCAATAATCTCGACGATTATCACCCTCTGATTCTCGGTCATTTTTTGGTTGGAATCTCTCTTATCGCTCCCGCCGAACCAAGTGCTTGACTTAAACGAACAGACTTTCGCGTTGGCAAATGGTTCAACAAATAATCAAAGTCGTTGTTTTTGGTCGTGATCCGGTGATTACTTGCATATCCTTCAATGTCTAAAACGCGTTATCCAGCGACTGGATAGTCAGTTAGCCAAAGTCGGCCAAATTGTTCTCGTTTGTAACCTTCTGATTCTACCAAGCCAATAGGAACTTGGTCGGAACACGGCGTGTAATGACGAATTAACTTGTCATGTTGTAACTGTAAAAACCGAGTCATTCCGAGTACAAGCGATGTAAAACTTTGTTTTCTATTCGTTATGATCAATACCGAAGAATCATAAAGATTCCGTCACGGTGGAGTTTCCGTTGAACGTACTTGATGTTACCGCAAATCGTAATTGTATTGCGTTCCGATTTTGTATTTTGTAACTCATTTTCGTTGTTATACCATTATTGTATCTTGCGCGCTTTGACGAATTCTTTCGAATTGCATACATTCAAGGCAAGCGATATGTTCCGAAATCATCGTTAATTTCAATATATTTTCGGGGATGGCAATGAGTCGGGAACGGCTCATAGATACTATGCCTGTTCAAACATGCCTGCGACCAATTTCGTTCAAAACATGCGTGTATCTCGCTCCTGTTCTAATCACGCGCTATTTATCTCAGATAGCACGCGATTCCTCTTGACACTGAAATTGAATTGCCGTTTCCGGCAAGATTTTCCGGTCTCGTTATTACTCCCAATATATACTTTCTTTCGAATGACTGTGAGAAATTATTCGACGTCGTATCAAGTGCGAATTACCTGTGCACGCTCTTATCAAACGCATCAATTATCGAATTACCGAGCATCGTTTACCGCTCGCTTCGAACAAATCTTAATTCAACTCAATATTAAATTTCGTATTGTTACAACAAAGAGAGTTGTTATTACACGCCGCCTTGGCAAGCGAGCCTTCCATACAAGGTAACATCAGCATCACAAACACACAACAGAACTAATAGATTGATTTCAATGTTCCACGTCTCTTTTGTAGTTATTTCAAATATCT
>Ga0157362_1000434_pt1 | contig 14154 bp, 9 predicted proteins | sample AttlaeALBM3_FD_111480 | JGI IMG/M metagenome (GOLD analysis project Ga0157362, IMG submission 111480) | Fungus gardens microbial communities from leaf cutter ant in Ribeirão Preto, State of São Paulo, Brazil - Atta laevigata ALBM3 | ecosystem: Host-associated > Fungi > Mycelium > Unclassified ... | reverse complement strand
CTGGCACCTTCTGACTATCACCTGTTTTCGATGGGCCACGCGCTCGCTGAGCGGTACTTCGATTCTTACGAAAACGTCCGAAAATGACTTGATAAATGGTTTGCCTCGAAAGATGAAGAATTTTTTTGGTATACACAAATTGCCCGAAAGATGGGAAAAATGTATAGTTAACGAGAGCAAGTACTTTGAATAAATTTGTTTTTGCTTCCTAGGAAAAAAAATGTGTTTTTCTGACTACAAAACAGCGGATTTAAGTTTATACATCTATTTGAGGCTTTTGAGTAATCGCTGGGATCATATTAAATCATAACATCATAAACAAAAAACTAAGTTTTTTGCATTTGTATTTAAATTTAAAAATTTTGGATAAAACAAAGTAATGATATCACTTTAAAACATTTGTGAAAATGAAAGAAAACTTTTTTTATTTCCCTTGATATCACTGTAGATAGGTTGAGAGATTTTTTTTTTATTTTGAGGATTTATCTTTCCACCAAAAGTTTTTAGCAGTACAAAAAATTAGAAGAATTTTTGGAGGATTCTTTTCTTTTTTGGAGGAGAGGAAAATACAAAGAAATGTTTAAATTACGGCTAAAATATTTAAAAAATCGCAATATAATGGGGATAACTTTCAAACAGACCTGGCAACTAACACTGCTTGTCAGCAAATAGTAAAAAACATATATAGTGAATAGGCTACGTATTAGTAAATGCATTTCACGTGCCCTTTACGATTATTTATTGACTGTTAGGCATTTTCATTCGAGCAATCGACCTGTACAGACGTATTTCTGGCGCTTGCATAACCACTGATTCGAAAGTTGCAGCTTAGCTTTATTCAGCTCTACTTGAATTATACAATAGCTCAGTGCAGTTCTTGTGCAGATAGTTCGTGTGCAATTTCTTATTCCGTTGGTCATTTCCATCCTTTTATTCTATCCATTTTGCAATCTCGTTCCATTCTTAATTTTAGCGTGATGGACACTTGAAGGCCAGCTCTCCTCTGACCCGGGCGAGGGACGGATCCGATTTCAAAATCAGAAAAGAAATCAGTAAAGATTCGTGCCTTGGTCTCGTTAAAAGAAATTAATAAGTTTTTTTTTAAACAGGGAAAGCGCTTTTTCATCTAGAACATCTTCGTTAATGTTTTAGATTCTTTCGAATTTTAAAGATCAAATATCCTTAAGAATACAGATAAAATGTCTAAAAGCTCGAAAAAGAAAAAGAATAAGAGGGCTCAAAAGAGGCGCAGAAAGAAAATGATGATCATTCTACGAGTAACAAAGTAGTCTCTACGCCTCCCTCTTCTTCCTCTAAATGTCTTAACAGTTCTCGGTTTCTCATTAACTTCTGCTCAAACTTCTAGCGATATTTTGGCAATCTCTGACGTTTCCATGATTGAAGTGGGAGTAATCCTCAATCTTATCAGGTTTCGAAATAATTGCAGACGAATCTTGATGCTGAGGGATGGGAAATTAGGTATTCCAGAAAAGATACCTCACCTGTGAATAAAGGATGTTGGCCAAATAAACATCTGCATGATGAGGATAAGGTAGGACAAGAACCTAGGGAATTTTCTCCTAAAACTTTTAATACAGAAATGACAAGTAACACGATTGATCTTCTAGATAGATTTTAACAAAGATCAGCCTCCATACATTATCATTATACAACAAGAACCTAATAACAAAGGCTCAATCCTATTATAGTGTTGTTTCAAAATATATATGTAGATAACTACATCATAGAAGTTAAGCTTGCTGGTTAAGTAATAGTTTTATTCAATAATCTTGATAAAGCGCACAGCCTCACTCAGTTTGAGATTTTTAAAATTCATAATTTAAATTCTATTATTCCAACATCTAGAGTCAGTAGAGCGAGTCTCTTAGGAATCGGAATATCCCGATTGACATAACTGAGAAAATGACTTTGTAATGAATTTAACTCTCCTTTCAAAAGTTCGGCTCACAGGCTAAGCCATAAAGTTCGTCATAAGAGAAAAGATATAATTATTCTTATTCAGTTTTGGCCCAAATTTCAAAACCAGTTCCTCTCCCAAAAAGGTTCATACATGCACATCTCTTTCCATTGTATTATCCAACATCTCTAAAGAATTAATGTGTTTCTCATGTTTAAAGTTTGATTCATATTAGTTCCAATAGCAAAGGAACCTTCTGTTGCTAGATGCGCTAGGGCAAACATGATAAGATTGAGGATTGCCCTCATTTCAATCTTGTTCCCCTATGCTATAATTATAGCCTAAAACATCTTCCTTCCAATAAATATTCGATTTATATTAAACAAAGATTTATCAATATTCTGCAATAGAAAACGTGTCATGCAGGAATATGAGCAAAGCTTGAAGCTACACTTACACTTTCTTACATTCTTTCATCTTACACTTTCATTAATATTTTCCTCATTCAGAACAATTTTCCTCTCCTTCCTTTTTCTCTTTCTGCACCTCCTTCCTAAATCTAGCTCTCTCGATCATATCAAGACGTCAGCATCTATGAAATTTTGAGATCTATTTCTGAATTCGGATTACCATTGTACGTTGCATGGTCCATGGCTCCCACTAATCCACATCACGGTAGATCTAATCTTCCGGAAAACCATTATAACAATGCCTGCAGAAATCTCACTGAATCCTCTAGTCCTCCACCTGCCCCCCTCTCGTAAACCTAATCCTCAAGTTAATTCATTTGCTAAACAGAATATGCGAGACGCACACAACTCCATATTAATTGTCCAATCTTCTCATAAGAGAAGCAAAAGCTCCCTTTTCGTCTATTACTCATCAGCTACACTACTTCCTCCGCTTTTCTCTCTTCCGCCGAATCTCCTCTTCTTTTCCCTATCTCTTCCAATTCCTTTTTTTCTTTTCATTCTCCCCTAATGTACAGAAGCTATAGTCATTCGGATCTTACATTCTTTATTTGCACGTTCTCTGACTTCTTTAATAAACTGACTTCTTTTAGGTAACATTCCTCCCGCTCTATATGAATAGTTGAGTATTAGCCTTCGTCAAATTCAGGAAACATTAGACAATTTCGCTTGCAATTAATACAATGGCCATCGGAAAGATCGTAGCATTTTTGTTGCATTCTTTTCTGGAACTACCGTGAAGTTGGAAACAAAAAAACCAGACATAGAATAAAATGGCTGAGGATTACATCATTATACTTGCGGAAACGCTTACTTAAATCCTCACAGCATCCACGGATTCGATTGTGTGCGTTTCGATTCTCATGATATATGAGGTATGATTGTTCTCACACATAATCCCATTTTATATTCGATCTTAGATAATAAATTAAATTTGCTCCTCTCTATAGAGATTCTTGCAATCTCTATCACCTTTAATGATTCAGATCTTGCTATTATTGGTGTTTATCGACATCCCAATCCTGTGTATGTATCCTCCTCTCGATTCACTTTTCATTCTCATCAATTGATGTTACTTATCGGAGACTAACGCTCATCATTCTCTATAGGGATCATCACGATCCAACACCTCTAGTCTAGCTTTAAGTGAATCGATCGAGTCTCTAAACTACTCTATATTAATCTGTACAAACTCCTCTTCCTCTCTAACCTTATCTCATTCTCTCAGGATTCCTATAACTGACTATAACTTAGTCTTTGTTTCAGACATAGCTCCTATGTGCGATACTCATATTCACAAGGTCTCTTGGGAAGTGATTACTTCCCAATTATTGTCAATATTAATAGTCTAGTTAGATCGATTAACTCCTTTTCACATAGAATACGCTTTTCGCGTGTACAATAATAATATGTTTCAGTGAAGCTTAGGGATCGAGCGATCGATCTGTCAATAACTTCATCCTCTACACAACCTCACTCCAGTAGAAAGATATAATATACTTACCAAGGAGCTTCTCGCCTGTTTCCCAAATCTTTCCCGTCGAAGAACTCTACGAGTTAAATATTTTAATGAAGGAGGCTACTACTTTCGGGGCCTTCCACCGGCAGACCGGCTTCTTGGTGGATGCAATGCGATGAAATTGTATGCAAGCATTCTGCACTTCTTAAAATCTACAGGCAATTCCCTACCATTGAAAATTATGAAGCGTATCATGAGGCTGTGAGATAAACAAAAATGTACTCTTCGGGAGGGAAGGGAGAGGGAGAAACGCAGGGATTGGAGAGTCTTCTGTGAAAGCTTCAATCATCTTACCCTCATTTTGGAGATGTGGAGAATAAAATTTAAGAATCGCCGATTGACTCTTTCAAATTCGTCGGGTAGTAGTAACATTTTCATTCTAATATAGACATTTGGAGAATTATTGAAAATTATTGTATACCCTGATTTTTGCTCTCCTCCTCTTTCCAATATTCCTACACATCCGCAATTCCTTGCTTTGGTAGATTCTCCCTTTTTATGCGGCAAGTTGCAGATCTTTGGAATCGATCAAAGCTTCTTTTAGTCCACGCCTCTGCATAAACTATCGATTCCTTAAAATTTTCCCTAATGATCTTTTGACATGTCTCCATTTTTATCAACTCTTTCAAGCAATTACTTTTCCGAAGCAGTTTCATTCGATTGTTCCTGATCCTTAAGCCTCAAGGGAGGTTACCTTCCTCACATCCTGTGTACTTAAGATTGTAGAGCGCTTATCCTCAATTTAGTAGATTAGATTATACTAATTGACGGATTCTCTCTCTTCCTCCTTGTCATTTTTTTTCCGAACAATCAGTTCGGATTTAGGAAATTCAGATCCTGCCAACTTAATAATCTTAATAATTCTCACTACTAACATTCGTACAGGCTTTATACATAAGCTGGACAATAGCAATCTTATAAATATCAAATCCGCATTTAACAATGTACTGCCACATATTCTCCTGTACGACTTCATTGATATGGATTTTCCTCTTCTCTTTATTAATTTCATTAAAAACTTTATTTTGTTTCGCACGATTCAATTCGTTATACAAGACTCTCTCTCGGATCCGCTCATATCTCGTCAGCTTATCCACATTGGAGGCTTTACGTTCGGTTGAAGCCTCATTGAATAGCATAGCATCATTCTTAGCGAGCAGGGATTTGGATATCTCCCTTAACAAACTCAAATGATGATCTTCACGAAAAAAAAGAATCTCTCCACGGAAAACTTGAGATAGATTAGTATAGATTTTGTGGGCCATTTGTTCTTCTTTCTCTGTTAAGTTTTTTGGAGTCATTCTAGATTCTAGACAAAAAATATGGGACATATCATTTCCAAAAGAAAGAGAACAACTCAAATCATTGCTGCTTTAAGAAGCACACACAGTGGGGGGCTCTAACCTCCATCTCACAATATACAGGGCAGAAATACGTGGTCAAATTTTAGTATTGTATTTTATTGTCCATAAGGATGGAAAAATAATAAACATATAAAAGTAAATCTGGAAACTCTTTCTTTTTGAAATATAAACTTTATATACTTTTTGTTTATCTCAAAAGTTTACATGAACAAAAATCATACGAAGTAAATGTTGTGGTAGAATAAGTGATACTGTTATCAAAGACAGTTTATCGTAATAAATTAATTTTTATCTAAATGATTAAGATAATATTACCAAGATGATTTATTCAAATATTGAGGCAGATATATTTGTTTAATGTATGGAACTAATAGAAATTTTAGAAAAGCTCAGATCTATACCGTGAAACACAAAGTAGTTATTTTCAGCAATTTCTTCAAGTAAATTACAAACCTTTAAAATATTCTCTCGTAAACAAAAAATGTTTATATTTTAAAAAGGAAAAATATCCGGATCTATGTTTACATATATAACCTTTTTCATCCTTAGGGACAGTAGAATATGATATCAAAGTTTGGCCATCTATTTCTGGGACACCCTGTATAAATCTATGTTTAGATCATCATGGAATGCCTTGTCAATATTCGCTGTCAAAGATAATAATTCTCTGAAAAAATTTCTAGCTCAAAATCACGCCCTCTCTGTTACGATTATTATAACTCAACCCTAATCAATGTGATGCATCCGATCTTTCTCTCCTCAAACATTGATTCCAATACCTTGCAGCCATATACTTTATTAAAATCATTTCAGTGGAGGATCATTCTGTAATTACAAAAATCCTGGAATTATGCGACTCTGTTCCAGGATTCCTCTCCTCTTATCCGCTTTTCATACCTTGGCATGCATTTTTCAGATGCCCTTACATTTTTACAAATATGATCCTCCAAAAGTCAAATGCACAAAAGAATCTTCTCTCCCTACATTCCGTTTTTCATTTAGTTCCTCCATAACTATCTTCTCCTATCTCTTCCTCCTCAGATCCTTAAGAAAATCGATTTTCTCCCACATCAGAATGCTCAGTGTGTATTTGAGAGCTTCTTTGAAGATGTGATTAAACACTCTACGATGTTTTACACCGACGACTCTCAATAGTTGATGATAATATTTATATTGAGGCGGCGGTTATGTTCCACAGCTGAACCATCAGACGATGTATAGAATCTCCTCTTAATAATCTCAATTTACACAGTGGAAGCATGGGCTATTTATAACGCTTTGCTTACTGCTTTAAATCTAGACCTAAAAAAAATATCCAGAATAATTTCAGATTCTAAAAGTGTGAAACCATCAATGAGTATTGTAACAAGACAAATAATTATTTAATTCCGTCTCTTATGGAAGCGGAGTCTCGTTGTATTTAAATCAAAATCAAATATATTTGGATTCTCTCGCATTGTGATATCCGAGGTAACGAAATTATTTGACCAGCTGGCCAAAAGAGAAGGCATACAGACCAATTTTAAAGTTCCATATTCTGACATCTTTACTATTTCTAAATCTCTAGTTAACTCTTTTGATAAATACACAAAAAGATCCTAAATTAAAGGAGAATATTTCTTTAAGAATTTATAATAGTAAAAAGAGGCTTTGATTCATCTCTCTCGCATATCCATTATACTTAATCGTCTTCGTAGCAATCACTTTAACTTTAGTCTCTTTCGAAAAATATTATAGAAAACTCTCCTTACTATGACTTCTCCTCCCAAGACCTTCAACGCATATTTTATTGTCCTCCGCATATCACGTCTACCTCCTTCGTCATGACTGAGGATAGCAACTCTATCAACCTACAAGCACTGCTTAATCCTCCATCAAAAATTTACCGCTTATTTGTCAACTTCAGCAAAGCCATCATCGGAACTTTTGATTTTTTTATTTACACAGCGCTTGCGCAGACGTTTCGATTCTGAGCACGGATCTGTCTTAACGATCTGATGATAGCCGCTCATCCCTCCTGCATGAGAATTAGAGCCGTATGGATTCTACTTTATTTGATGACTTAATGTCACCAGTGCCTGAACAATCAGAAACTTCTACACACTTTTCTACGTATAGTGAGAAATCTAACGTGATGTTGCCTTTGGAGGCAGGAGCCAATAAACAAGAAGAAGAAGAAGAAAATTTAATGTTAGAATCGAAAAGATAACTTTATTCTATTTTTAGATGTTTTAAAGTGATTTCATTATTTTGTTTTATCAAATTTTCTTTTTATTTACAAATGGCATGCAAGAAACTTATGATGTCACAATCTTATATGACCGCAGCAACTACTCAGGAGCCTTAATGACTGTTTATACGCGGACCACCTTTATCTCCATTCTTTTAGCTCCAGTAAAAAATATACACATCGAAAAAGTTTTATATCGATTAAATTATATTTATTCATGTGATACAAAGAAATAACGTCAATAACACTAACATTATACGTTGGAAGAAACAAAGTGAAAAGTTATAGTATAAGAAAAATTATTTTTTATCTTGATATAAAGAGAGAAATTTATGAAAAGAGGGTGAGACGCAAAACTTTTTTCGATGAGTGTATTAATAAGAATTAATTAATCGCCATAGCCAAAAACAAATTTATTTTTTCTTTTTGAACAAAAAACACAATTCTTTAACAATCTAACGTTACAATATCGCGGCAAGCAAATATCATTGTCGTCGAAATTACTCTGAAATACAATCATAAAGCGTATGATACGATGCGAAATGAAACACTAGCATTTGTTGCACATAACCGTTCGGTTATTGATAAAAGCTCGATCAATTTTTTTGATTATTTCTTAAAAATTAATTGGCGACTGATTCTATCTATTCTTTTATTTTCTAATCACATGAAACTGTAATTTAATTCGTTTCCAATTTATTTTTTATTGTTACTATTGTTATTTTGTTTTATTTTCAACGATTTTCAATTTTTATTTTCAACGTTTTTATTTTCAACGATATTCAGTTATTACAACGATGTATTTCATTTTCACAAAGATATCTTATATATTCTCATTTTTCTCTCATTATTTTTTAGAAAATCAGATACAGTAATTGATATTGCGAAATTCATTATTATTTTTGCAGTTAGTGACAATAACCTACTCATCAAAGATATTACACAAACGGAGTTGAATAATATATTATTGGATATACACACTATTGGATACACACACAAACACACACACATCGCGCGCGCGCGCACACATATATAGAGTATCCGATATGACTAAAAATCACTTCTCGTAAGTAGGTGGAGCGGACAAAACTGGACTGTCGAAAAAAGTCCTATACTATTTTGTAATAATTAGCGAGAAATTAATTCTTAAAAATCTGCAAATAAGCATATATTCGCCTAGCCTATCGTCAAATGTAAGCGCGCAGCGGAATACTACCGCCTAGCATCATAAGATAGTAGGTGCACAGTTGTTTATTATATTTTATATTATAGCGGCAACATATGAGTGGCGAAATAAAAAACTTCCCCATAGGATGGTCTTGGCGCATGCTTGCATATGATAATATACCAGATGAATATACGCTCATTTGGCAATTTTTAATAATTCAGGGTTGTCATAGATCTGAAAAACCTGGAAAAGGCAGAGAAAAATATAAGAGTCTGGAACTTTGAAAATTCCCTTAAAATACTTTCATTTCAAAGAATTATTATAATTTTTAAATAATATGCCTAACATTTATAATCAAATATTGATTTTCTTATTGTATTTAGTATTGCAAATTATGTTAAAAAAAAATGCATTATGTTAAAAAAAATGTAATTATTCAGATTAAGGAACACCCCGCCGATGACTTTGACCTTGACATATGTTATTGTCATAATCATGACCCTGAATAATCTCCGACAGATTTTAAACGGTCGTACTTCATCAAAAAGTTATTAACAAAAAAATTTTTTAAATAACGTTTTATTTCTACTACATTTTTCAGAAATACTCTGAAATATTTGGAAAAAATATTGACATGGTTGGGTTAGGGTTAGATTATTATATACCTATACAATACGGGATATACAACTATATAATACGAATATTATTTCCTGCTTTAAAATATGTTTGCTAATGTGTACTGTAGAGAAGTGAGAATCGAAAGTGAGTCGTGCGCCCCTTTGCAGAGGGGGAGAGGAGGTAGGAGTCGCTTCGGGTGAAAAATGTAGTGGAAATAAAACTTTATTAAAACTTTATTTTTAAAACTTTTTTTGTTAATGACTTTTTAACGAAGAATGACCTCCATCTAACATCTATCAAAGGTTATTCATGATCTTGACAACATATGTCAAGGTCAAGGTCATCGGCGGGATATTTCTTAATCTGAATAATTACCAAAATGTATTAATTATGTAGAGACACGGACCATCCTCCGATGATCTTGACCTTAATATATGTTGTCAAGGTCATCATTCTGAACAACCTTCGACAGGTTTTAGCAATTACTCGTTATTCATTAAAAAAGTTATTAATAAGAAAAAGTTTAAGAAATAACATCTTATTTCTGTGTATGTATAGAATGAATCTGATAAAAAGTTCATCACGTTTTTCTCGAAAATAGGTAGAAATAGGAAGAACATCTATTATCAAAATTGTAGAATAAGTAGGAGGGCATACTTTAATGATCTTGAATCCGCGGTTTTCACATTACCAATAAAAAAAGTGTTTTTAAATGGAGAGGAGTATTTTTTACTCGTTGTATGGTGCTTGATGGTGTTCAATGAGCTAATTAACTTTGCATTAGAGTATCTTTTGAAAATTCAATTATTGTCGGAATATAAGCCAAAATATTGTAAGTCAAACTGTCCAAGATATCCACCGTATTGATTGAGATATGACTATAGTCTTCTTGGAAAATTTCTTTCACTTTGATATGTTAATGATTTACTATGAGATTTTATCTAAAATGCTACGCAAGTGGTTAATTTGTATGCTGCACGCTTTCTAAACCGTCGTCATTTCGTAAGAGAAGTTTTTACACATTTGGCGAATCGAATACTATTGGAAGTGTTAAGACAATAAAAACAAAATGTCATTGTTACAAATGAAAACATGTCTATTGACGTATTGGCTGCAGTTATTACAAATCCACATATTTCTACAAGAGATATTGCCCGCAATAGAGATATTAGTCGATCTTCAGTGTTCGATCTTCAGTTCATGCATACTCAGGAAAAAAAAGTTCTATCCATATTGTATATCGGTACTCTAAAAACTCTTATCGAATGATTTTAACATGAGAATCCACTTCTGTATATGGACTCAAAATAAATTACAAGATACTACTTTTTTTTATTTGTGTTGTGATCAGATGAAGCAACACTTAAAGAATCGTTTATACAATCGACTTTGTAGCGCTACACTTTGTAAGCGCTGACCCGTTTATACGGAGCTACTTTCTGGCGCTACAGAAAAGTGTCGCGAATATGGGTCAATTCGTGGCGCGACAAAAAAAATTGCGGATGCGTTCAAATGAGCGAATTCGTGGCATGACAGAAAAATGCTGCTGATGTGTTCAGACGAGTCATTTCGTGGCGCGACAAAGAAGCATCACAGGTCTCTAATATTTGATTGACAGAATTATATATAACAAATTCCGTCACAGATTTTTAGCATGCAATTTTAGCATGCTGTATGCTACACTTATATGTGAATAAATCAAAATAAAAAATTAAATTTATTTATTGACTCATCCATCGTACATTGCATATTGTAGACATTAAGAGATTATCTGTCATATAACTATATATTATATGGTAGATATCGTATATTATAGATTTTAAGAGAAAATCTTCTTTGTATCTCGGGGAAAAATGTCGCCATTGACACTGAACACTTTATAATCGAAATAGAGGCTTGCTCTGTTATCTGGTATACTAAATGCAAAGAATACAGTAATAAGATTTAAAAAATGAAAGCATGAGAAGAACTGTGTATATTGTTCACGGAACGCTTCAGAGACATGGACACTGCAGAAAAAAATCAAGCAGATGAGATTTTGTTAAATTTTCAATTTTCTTAAATTTAATATTTAACATTTAATATTTAACACTTAACATTTTCTCACTTTATATACAATAAAATGAAAAAATTATTCAGTTGCGAACTTATCCAACTCAATATACATTGTTTATAAATAATCATTATTTGATGAATTATAATTCGAACATGATCGATAAGAATAAATTTAATTAAGCAAGAAAAATATTTATTTTAACGATTAATTTTAATTTTAACGATTTTAACGGTTTAAACGATTCGATCGAAATTATAAATCAATAAACAATTAAATAATGAAAAACAAAAAACAAATATAAAAGTAAATAATAAGAAAAATGAAATAAATAGTTAAAGAATAAATTAATTTAATGATTAAACAATAAATCTAATAACAAATATTTAATATCTAGAGAATCATTATCATTCGGATTTTTAGCACAATTAATAATCGCATTCATTTTATAATCGTAGTTCTTCAACATAAATAGAAAAGTTTGAGAGATTCCTTCAACAGAGAACTGAATTTAATGAAAAAAATCAAAAAGTAGTTCAGCCGCTAATTCAAACAGAGAATAATACGTCTATTTTCAACTTTTCTTTCTAAGTAAACGAAACGAAACCTCCAAAATCTTTTAAAAATCAGAATAATAAATCAGAAAATGAAGCAAATACTTCTCAAACAGTTACAACCTAAAAAAAAGTTATCACCTAAAAAAAAAGGAAAATATCAGAAGAGAAACTAATGCTTAATATTTTCTAATATGAAGAAAAAAAACAATGCTTTTAAAAGAAAAACGATAATGATAAGCTCTTTTTACTTTCTTGATGGAGCCATTAACAGGCACAATTTGCGTTATTGGAGCGAAATCATTAAATGAGAATTTATTGGCAGAAAAAATTATTGGCAATCGGTTAATTGAATCATTATTTTTTTAGGAATCTCTAACAACCGAGAGATTTGTTCATTTTCTTAGAAATGATTTTCCAAATTTAGCGAAAAATAGCGGAAAATATTCTGCTGAAAGATAGGGCTCAAATGTGGCTTCAGTTAGATAATGCACTACTTCAGTATAAATACGAAGCGAGAGCTTAATAAAATGTTCCCAAACAAATGGATTGGTAGAGATGATTATTCCTTGCGAGATATTTAATATGTTTAAATTATTAACTTTGGGGAAGAGTAAAGGAACTAGCTTATTTTCAATATCCTATCACTTCAGAAAACATAAAAGAAAAAAGAAAAAAATAATGCATTATTTTTCGCAAAATAATGATTCAAGAGTTGTACCATAAGAAGTCCAACCAAATTTTTCACAAAAACTATATAACTATAGGTATGTCTAGATCAACATGAACATTTTTAATATTTATTGCCATGATAAAAAATTTATTCCAAACTTTCAGTCTGACTTATTTTGATTTATATCCCGACAATAGTTCAATTTTCGAAAAAATATTTTAATACAAAATTATTGAGCTCATTGAACATTGACAGAATGAATAAAAAATTCCAATTAAAAAAATTTTTCCAATTAAACAATTTTTTTTGATAGTATGAAAATCAAAGATATTTAAAGTTACTCAAGGTCATCAAAGTATATTCCCCCTACTTATCATACAATGTATGTAATTTGATATGTGTCTTTCCTCTATCTCTAATTAATTTTATTTCTATTATCATTTTCGAAAAAAACGTGATAATCTTTTTATCAAACTCATCCTGTATAATAATTACCTCTCGTAAGAACGGGGCATAACGATTTCCCGAGTGAGTGAAACGTGATCCACCCCATCTCCTCCCTGTCTATATACGACTTTCTACGCGAAGCAAGTCCAACCAATCTCTCTCTCTTGACAATATATATCAAGGTCATCGGGGAGTGGTATCTATGCATAATTATTCAATTTTAATAAAATAATTAAAATTTTATATTTTATTCAATATTTTTATCATTCATTATTTTAATCATCCTTTTTCGTTATAACATTTTTTTTTCTAATATTCATTAATTTTTTTATTGATTTAAACATAATTACTATTACAAAAATTGCAAAATAGTACAAAACTTTTCAACAGACCACTTAGTTTAATTTCACTGTATCTACTTACGAGAAGTGATCCATCATCATTATCGAATACTTTATACATGTATATTTTTACAAAAAAAATTCCTGTAATTTTACATGTAAATTTACATTTATGACTGAAAAATTATCTAAATATAATTGGAAATTTCCAATCATATTTAAGTAATTTTCCGATCACGAACATGTAATTTCTATGTAAAATTACATGAATTTTTTCAGTGTATATTTGATACAAACACACACGCACGCACGCACGCACACACTTACATGCATATATACATATATACATACAATAGTATACACAGGATGTATATTGAGTATGCATTAAAAGATTTTAAGGGGTGATTTCACACATAGGGATAGACGATATCGATTATATCAATGTTTTTCTACGAATAATCGATGATTTCAATCGATATTATAGAATTAATTGATATATCAAGATGGATCTTTTATGACATCAATGTTGTTACAATACATAATATTACACATTTGTATATATTTTTTATTCAACTCTTAGGGCTATGTTAGAATTCTCATCTAGATATCAGTTTATCCTTATTGTTCACTGATTGTTAAACAAGGTTAACATAACATCTGAGAAGTATTCGGGTGGGAATACTCCTCAGGTGAATGTGCCGTAAGAGACATACTAGTTGCGTCTTTTTGTTTTGAATAATGAGATTGACACAACTCATAGTAGAACTGTCATGGTTGCATAACTGACGTTGTCAATAAT
>Ga0157362_1000433_pt1 | contig 14155 bp, 13 predicted proteins | sample AttlaeALBM3_FD_111480 | JGI IMG/M metagenome (GOLD analysis project Ga0157362, IMG submission 111480) | Fungus gardens microbial communities from leaf cutter ant in Ribeirão Preto, State of São Paulo, Brazil - Atta laevigata ALBM3 | ecosystem: Host-associated > Fungi > Mycelium > Unclassified ... | reverse complement strand
ATTACAACTTCCTCGTAGATACTTTCACGAGAAATACGGATATTTCTAACAAGTTACGTTTTCCACTTTAAAGCGTTGAAATTTTACATTTATTCGTAAGAATGGTACGCAATATATTTTTCCGATAACACACAAGGCGCGTCAGTTTTTTTCCGGTTCGACGGTCGCTATGCCATCCAAAGTCATGCTATCTTCGTCACCTTGATCCTGGATCCGCTTATCTTATCTCTCATGGTTCGCATAAAGTCTCAGAAAATACGAGAACGACAGATACATCGGTGATACTCGCGCGAATCGATCACTAAATCGCAATCTCGTTGGATGTTTAGGAATCGGAGCCGAGATCGCAAGACACCGGTGATTAAAATTTCAGACCCAAATCGATCGATCACGTCTGATCATGGAATTCGTTACCACACTTTGCGCATAGCGCGGGACAAAGAGAATGTCGAAACTGCGCGAGGCACGAGGCACACGATTGCATCACGAGTCGCAGTGTGCGGCGAGCTGCATTACGTATGTGTGTGCATATGTACTTAGATTGGCTCCTATTGACACAGCCGCAGACGACAGTGGTGGTACAGTCGGGAAAAATAGATGCGACGCGTTTCGCGGGCTCCGTGTCCATGCCGTTTCGAGGATGCTCGTGTACGCACGCCGCACGCACATACGCAAGGCCTTTGATCTAACGACGCGCATTTGACATCCTGAATTATCCAGAATCAGCGGATATCGATTATCGACGGATCGGTTGTCTAAACAGCAAAGCATACATCGCGTTGCGTCGCGTATACACGCGGACTCGACCAAATCTACAATTCGTCCTTTTTAAGCGCTTTTGTCCTTTTCGCGCGGGGTAAATTATTCCCCCAACCACGACGCGGTCCGAAATAATTTGATTCATTACGCGCGTTTGCCGCGTTTGGTTATATTTAATGCGACGATGTAGACTCGCGCATGCACGCACCGCTCGTCCCGACGAGCGTTCTCTCATATTTAATGTAAATCAAATTTAGAACCGGAACAAAGTACACCGGTCAGCGGCGAGCCGATTCTACACGTTTGCTCGATTACTGTTAATTAGCCAACCGTCCAAATGGATCTAAAAAATTCACGAGTTGTCTCGCTGTTGCCGTCCAGTTTTCCGGATCACTGACTTTCCGCGCGATGGGTTTAGATACCATTGACGACTTCACCTTCGTTTTTGACATACCGCAAATTGGAGAAACGTCGATATCTGAATAATCCGCGTGACTTTCCACGAGGCAACAAATTTTATTAAAACTGTACGTTAAATAAATAATATTTAAAGTAGTACGAAATTTTACGAGACGTTAGATTAGGACGTTAAATGTTGAGCTCGTCACGAAGCGAAGCGTTCATTCGTCGAGAAACACGTCGTCTCGTCGACGATGAGGGGAGAAAGAATGACCGATTCACTTTCTGACGCAGCTGTACTAAGTGCACGACGGAATGGGTTTTTCTAGCGCGGGCAGTTTTTCTATTAAGCTTCATTTGTTTCTTTCATTGCGTAATGCGCCGGACGCGTCGCTCATTTCATCCTACAGCCGACCGGCTACTCCTACCGTTAGAATTCTTAATCCGGGCCGTCAGTTTCGATGGCTCGCGTGCTGCACGTTCCTCCGATTCGACGATTCGACGAGAATCGCGACTGTCGCGACGATCCTAATCTCATTTCCCGACGAATAAAGTAGTGTGCCCCGCGTATCACGGCGTGTCCGCCACGGTAATATGATAACGCGCATGAAGGTGGTCGTGGATTGATATAACCGATGTAACGGAACTCGGTGAGTTCAATTGTTCGACGCTGCAACTACGAGGATATATCTTGGCCGCGCCGTCCGATTCACGCTCACAACGCTCGTGAACATCATTTGTCCTTATTGTACATTGGAATAATAAGAATGAAATGATTCTTAAATTATGTAAAGGTGGAAAAACAGATTCTTGCATAAGTCTTAACGCATAAGAAATAAAAAAATCAATCAATCAGAGTATTTTATTTCATGAAAAGAAAAGAAATGAAGGATGATTGTTTCATTTTCTTATGTATTGTGCGTTAAACAAAACTCTGTGTTTTCGTCTTAAGCGTGAATCGGATCGTAATTCTTAATTCGTATATCTCACACTTCCGTTGTCACGCAACAACAGAGATGTTCCTTGCACTTTACAAATTTTGAATTTAAACTCTCTCTGGAACTACACCGGTTTATTGCTCGGTGATATCTCATTATTTATTTCGTACAAATTTTAAGCGATTTTTTTTTCAAAGAATATATAATATAAAAATCTTAAAAAATATTTAAAAGCTCTACAAACTTTTTTTTATTTTTTATAGTTTATTTTTAGATATCCTTCGCAAAATTAACTATTTAAGTTTTTATTTCGATAATACATCATTCGATTCTTTGTACAAGTGAGTGTATTATGTGATCGCACATCTGCTCGCATTTACCATTGTCGCTTCACTGTAATCGATATTCTACCAGAGTTAGCACGGACAAAAACCTTAGGACGATTCACCCTTTTCTCCACTCGTTCGTTTCCTCGTTCCTTATTCCGCCGCCAGACGTCACCTCGCCACGGGGTGGTTATTCCGATCAGGGGTTGAGACGGGGCTACTTCACACGAGCAGCAAACGAATGCGAAAAGACCGTCCGAACAAATTATTGTGCTGGAAATCTTTTTACGTGACAGACGCGTTAAAGGAATATGAAAATTGAAAACGGATATTTAATCGGGTCGTATTAATCGGTCGTGTCAAATAACTATCCGTTTTTCAATAAAATTCTTAACACGTCGAATATTATATATTGGCACATTGCTATCATTTTTACATTTATTTTCTATTCACAAGAGAGCATTTTAAAAGTTTGATTAATAAAATTTCATCATTAATTGAAATAGAAATAATGATCTCGTCATTCCCATTGTGGATCTAAAAATTCGGAAGAGACATGCAATATGAAGTAACAAATAATCTGGCGGCGCAAATATTCCACTACCTGACGATTACCTTCGTCAACACATTTCTACGCATTCCCCCGCCATTCGCGATGAAGAAGGCGGACAATCCAAAGTAGGTAGAATCAGGCCGAGAAGACAAATGTCTTCCTACGCAAAGGCGTATACGTCCTATCGGGGTAGTCGATCGGCTCGATTCGCAGAGCGCGGAGCCGGGCAACTGGCCGTCAGAGTTACAAGTGCACGTGCAACAATTCGTACGCAGCAAGTATCCGTCTGTACGTCCGTTCTTGAAGTCCAGCTGCCGATCGGGATCAAGGGGGAATCGGGATCGGGATTGAGATCTAAAACGCCACGTACATGACGCACGTATGTTCGTACATACGTTACGTACGCACGCACGTACGTAACTCACGTACAGTACAGTAACTCGTAACGGCATACACCCACACATCTAAGCGTGCGCGTATGTGTACCTGACAATCCGCCCACCCCCATAACCGAGCGCGGAGGCTCGATTCTCACCTGTTTTTATCCTCACGTATGCCGGCCGCTTCATTTGTAATTTAAAGTGAGTCTCGATTGCCCAATGCGCTCTACGTACTTATTTTCGGAGCTCCGGAGGAGCACACTCGCGCGTAGCGGACGTACGAACGAGTCCCTCCTCTCCCCGCGAACCCGCGATTCTCTAACCAAGCCGAAATTCTTACCACGGCAGCCTGCCGCGAACGGAAGTTCGATCGCGATCGCGCCCGAGTTCGTGTCGGAGACCCTCGTGTCGGAAGTGCGTTACTTTCGTCCTGTTCCTACTTTCCGCCCCGGTTCAGCGTCCGATAAATGAATATTTTTGCGTTTGAGTTTCGCAAAATTCGCAAAATTCGCACAATTCGCAAATGTCTATAAGTAATCTCTCTATTTATTACGAAATTGTATCGAGATAAATTATGTTTTATCTAATAAATCTTTTTTTCGTTACAATGTTCTGAAGAACTGAAAAGAATTACTTTATTTCTCTTTTTATGACTTATAAAATTGTATTTGAAAAGATTCTCAACCGAAAGACATAGCTTAAGACATAAAGTAAAATTAAACTAAATTAACGAGTTGCGTTAATTGCCTGCCTCTTTTTAATTGCGCTCTGGTATATATATATATATATATATATATATATATATATGAGCAAAGTATACATATACAATTAATCTTGCATCAGATATCGTTGTCGTAGAATATCTATTTAAGAAGCAAGAGAGCATTTTTCGATAGTCCATCGCGCCAACAAAGAAATGCCGCGCGCGTGGCGTTGCACGTGCGACGAAGGTCACTCGATTTTTCCACCATCGTGGGGCGGCTAACCCATTGGCTAACTTTTTTCGCGTGACGGTCCACCCTCGTCGCACGCGCGTTGGAAGAAATACGGATAGGGTGGACACGATGTGGGTATGAGTGGAGGGATGCGACGAAACGCGACGCAACGCGACGCGATGCTACGTTCCGCGACGTTCTTTTCTTTGCTCCTTTCTTGTCGCCACTGCTCTTCCAACCGAGGGAGGAAAGAGAGACAACAGGACGAAAGGGTGGACGCGTTATTGCGTCGTCTCGGACGACCAGCAGGGCTCTCTCGCGTGAATGCCAGAGGCAGGGTAAAGAAAAAAAAGGGGTCGCGCCTCCCCACTTTCCAGACTCATACCTCCACGTGTATACCACGTGGAAAAAAGGACGAGGCCAGCGTAAAAATGCGACGCGTGGGGGTTGCCCGGTTGGTGGGGAGTCGAGGCGGCCGAGAAAGAGAGAAAAAGAAGGGAAAAAAAGGATGCAGAAAAGGGTGTCGGGTGGCGTGAGCGAGATTGAGCTACGAAAATCGGTAGCAAGAGAGAGGTAGATGAAGGCGCAAGCAGAGAGGGGAAAGACGTTAGCAAGGAAGGGAGAAATAGGAGCTTAATGTGATGGTGGGGCAGCTATGTTAGATGAGAACGTGAGAGAGAGAGAGAGAGAGAGAGAGAGAGAGAGAGAGGGAGGGAGAGAGGGAGAAGAAGGGAAGGAAGGGATAGCTTGGTTGTCTACTTCGGCGAGGAGGGTGCGTAAGACGAGCAGGATGACCATCGACCACCCTTCGCCGCGAAATGAGCATCAGCGCATCCACTAGAAAGTCGACGTCCTCCGCAAGGTCGATGATCCATGTTTAAATCGCGATTTGACTTTCAAAATGAGAGAGGGGGAGAAAGTAGGAAGGGTGTTGGATGACAGATGATCGAAGTAATTTGATGTTATTCGAATCCGCTTTTCCGATTCGATCGATGAATTCGCGACACTTAATCAACTGATCGCTATCGAGCTGCGAACAAACTTCGCGTTATTAATATCGAGAATACGATCAAGAACAATTTACACAGAATGATTCGTAAAGAGGGATAAAAAAGAAAGCCTGCCCCACTCCCCCGCGATTAGTCACGCTTGCGTTGCCATACGGAACATGAGGGAGGAGACCATTTTTATACGATGGTCCCCCTTCTTTTTTATTCGTACCTCAGACTGTTACACCCTCTTATACAGAAGCCCCCTACAATTTTTCGGTCAGTCGAATATCCCGATTCATAGTGTTCGCATGTGACGCGTGAGGCTTATATACTCGCCGTTAAATGAGAATTCGTTAATTTGCGAGGGAGAATTGTGTAAAATCCAAGTGAGTTTACGTGACAGCGATGATCCGCGACGGTCAGGTGAAAAGTTTTCAAGGACAAAGTAAAAGAGTATACAGTCCAAGAACCCGGTTGTCTTGGCTTCGCGTACTTACCTACGCCGGAACGTAACCGCGGAGTATAAGATAGCGATCAAAATAGACAGAGACAGATAATCGGTTCTTACGACTTTCTCCTACTCTCCTTCCAGGAAGGTTTTCTTGGCCGGGCGAAACGGAGACGGAGAGCCACCCCACTCTCTTTCTCTCATCCCTTACGACGCTTACCCCCGTACGAGGCGTCGGCGGAGTCGGCGGCGGAGAATCCCCCACCCACCTGGGCGCGGGGTGAAGAGTGAGGAGAGTTTGAGGAAAAGGGGGAGATAGAGCGCGCGCCTCGGCGTCGTGTCTGGTGGGGGCAAAGGAAAAGAGGGGTAGCTTGAAAACTCCTGTCCTACGACGGCCTCAGTTTTTCGTCCTCCCGGAGGTAGATTTTCGTCGTGGGTGGACGCGGCCGGGGTCACGAGTCGGTCCACGGTAACCTGGGCCCGCGCCCGGGCCCGTCGGACCCGCGTACGAAATCGCCACAGTAAGAAACGGCGTACGACGAAGGCGCCCCGAGGTGGCCAGAAATTTCGCGGCCGCGCACCACCTAAGACAACGCCCCTACCCGAACACGCGTTCTTTAAGGCACGAGGGGGTGGCTTTTAGTCAGACGCACGCGGTCTGAGAAGCGCGCCACCACCGACCCCCGACGGAGAAGGACTTAGCGTTTCTCGCGAGCCGCAGACCCGAGTCAGTTTCGGTTCCTCCTCCGTCAAGGACTCGAACGCGGAAGAGGAGAGAGCTTTTTCCCCCCGTCGTACGTCGTCGTAGTCATCGTCGTCTTCGTCGTCGTTGTCGTTACCGTCGTCGTCCTTCGGAGAGGAAGAACAGTGTCTTGGCCGATACCGTGCACGAAGGTCGCGAGCAGCCGGACCGAAGTGCAACGTATATTACGCGTACTACCGACTATCACCAGCCGCCGCATCTACCCGTCTATCATTCGCACTTGAATCTCTCCAGTAAGAGATACTTCGGATTCTTTCTCTCGGAATATTCTGTTCAACCAATCTTGTGTCGCGAGTTATGTGAACGTAACGATACTTTGCGACATCGTGCATCTAGGCCTTTATTATTAATATAGAACCCAATCGTCAACGCTTTTGTTTTCTTCTTTTTCTACTTTCGTATGATTTTAGTCAATTTTCCCCACTTTCGGTCCGAGACCACCATACTGACCCACCCCCTCCTATTCCCTGTTCCGAATCCTGACATGCCCGGTACGTCATCGTCGCCGTCTCGACAGTGTTTCGTCGCGATCGCACACGCTCCGATCCCCTCTCGATTTCCGGTGTGATACGATGTGCTTCGGTAAGATTGTGAGGAAGCGAATGATGAGAAGGCGGACTAGGGAAAGGAAGCTCAATCACCGCTATCTCGAAACCTCGTTGAAATCGGTCACACAAATCATTAACTTGATGCTTGCGGTCGCGGAATTACACGGCGAACAATAAACGTAACGAATCGTCATGTCGCAAGTAAACGAGTTAGCAATTATGCGAATATCCGCGCGCGTGATCATTTCGGGCCGTTAATTCAGCGAGCAGCCGACAATGCTCGTCACGTCGCGTAAACTTGGCACACGGTGCAACAAATTATTTGGCATTTCATTGACATCATCGTCAACGCGTCGACCCTATTCATCGCTTAGTGACAAACAACCTTTACGAAAAAGTCTGACTGCATATTCAAAATTAATCGGAAAAGTAACAATATAATTCGGGAAATAACGGCAAAAATATAAATTCTCAATTTAACGAAGAAGAAAACTAAAAAAAAAAAGATCGCGAACGAACGCAATTCTATGTGTGAGCGACAGTGTCATAATGTTACATCACGTTATTCGTAGTGATGTTAATGTAAATCACAACTTTTTTCCTAATTCCCGAGTATATTCATTGTTCAGGAACTTTTTATTTTTATCCTATTCACTGTACTCTGATTTATTGCTCGTTGTTATATTGACATTACTTTTATTTGAATAAATATTTGATTTATCGACATGTTACTCTCTTTCAGTTATAAATCTTTTTAGTTCTCCGTACCGATCCTGAATTTTTATATTACGTATCTTTTCCGCAGTTATCAGTGCTGAGCATCACGCGACGGCAAAAGACGTTCACGCTTTTTTCTTTCGCACTTGTGAACCAATTGATTTTTCTAAAATACAAAACTAATTGGAAATTCCGCGTCAACGACACTCGGTGTAACTAAAAGGAGGGTATGAATTTGTGTAACGTTAAATTATCGACATGAAAACTGGATGTGTCAAATGGACGAAATTTACTATGCCGCGTAATTAGTGCGTGCTTCTGACAGTGCTGGTTGAAATTATTGTTTGTGTCGCGGCCGAAAGTGTAAACCCTTCATAAACGTCAGCCGAAAGAAAATCGCATTTAACGTTACCTCGCTATAAGATGATAAAATCTCGCGGCTGATATCTTTCTGATATTGCAAAATTTTATTAGGATTCTTCTAACTCGATTCACGTCGCATTACTCGACACTCGATATTTTCGTGTTACGACAGCTGATTTTAGGCAGTGTCATCTAGCAAAAATCAATGTTTTAAATAATATTACGCTCACGTACCGGGAATTAAGTCAAGATATTTTACGTCTTAATATTATTGGATTTATAATCAGATCTTATAATTAATATTATCAAAAGTCACAGTAAATTGTGACAACCTTCGATCAAATACTTTTAAAAATGTACGTACGTCTGATTGACGTTTAAATACACTCTACCGATCACGAGCAAAGACGTGTAAAACGGTTGCCTATGACATTGAAAATATTATAGTGTTGAATGTTCGTCGTGCGTGACGTCGGACAACGCAAAAATTGTATTTTCTTTTTCTGGATTGCAGCTTCGAGCGGGAGACGCGTTGCAGCGAGAGATTCCCGCGCAGGAGAGGAAGACTGGACAAAGCGGAAGAAGCAGAATAAGACGAGCAAAGCAGAAGCAGAGGAGCAGAAGAGCGTAAGACCGAGAGCCGAACGAGTAGAAGCGGGGTTGCAAAGAAGAAAGTGATTAGCGAGTTGATCGTGCGTATCCGAAGATAGCGAGGAAGGAGATAGAGGACAGAAAGATCGAATAGAAAGGGCGAATAGCTACGGAAGCGCAGAGAGACAAAGATCGAAAGAAATAGAGCGAAAGAGAAAGAAAGAGAGAGAGAGAGAGAGAAAGAGAAAAAGCAAGAATCGGAAAAAAAGCTCGACAGAAAACCCCGCGCTCATACATATATATTTCAGTGTGTTCAAAAAACGAGTGTACCTAAGTGCAATATTAATTAAACCTAAACGATAATAAGAAGCAACCACAACTACCATCGACGATATCGGTAACGACGAGCGGTGATCGATAATCGAATAGAATTCCTTTTAAAGAGTTAAAACGCTAGAGTCGCATTTCGAGGAGGAGTCATCGACGGACGCGACACGGCAGCTTAAAAGAAGAAGACGATCGGAGGAAGTAGGCAGAAGCAGAAACGGAGTGACGGAAATCTCGGAGAGAAACGCTCTCGTCCCGCTTAAAAGAATTCACACGGACTCACCGATTCAAGCCGACGCGCGCGACAGCAGACACCAACTTTTCGAGCCTGTTCGAGCGCGTTCGAGCACACGCACACACACGCACGCATATACACACACACACACGCACGCACATCCAACATAACGGGGCTAAAATACTCAGGGCAAAACGGGACGAGCAGTAATCATCCGCGAGTGTGATTTCTCACCCCGAAGAGGAGTGGAAGCCTTTCCGACCGATAAACGATTCGCGTCCGCGTGGACTATCCTTCTCGTTTACACCGTCCGGGCTGGGCAATCCTGAATTTTAACCTGAACTTAAGTGTACGCTAGAATTTAAGTTAGATAGACGAAGGAAAATAGACCGTTCTCCTATTTGCTGGAGAACGTTCGCTCGCGCGCGCAACAACTCACGCAAAGCACACAATATAAAACTCACCAACACATACATTTATTACACATACACACAGTCATATGACGCACAAAGGAGGGGGAGAAAAATAACAAGAAGAAAGAAGAGGACCATCAACTAAACTGCGAAACGCGAACGAACGCATACGTACGCGATATAACAGCCACCTGCGTACGTAAGAAGACATTACGATAAAGGACGCATTACGGACGTACAATCACCGATCGGCGGTGTTCTCGCGAGAGGCATCGCAACCAACAGCGACAGCAACGACTTAGGGAAGGCGCGATAGAGAAGAAAAGATCTGGGAGAGGACCCGGAAGAGGGAGTGGAGGAATCATAAGAGGAAGTTTCATGAGCCAGGCGGTAGGTAGCAGGGCTGGGAAGTCGCAGCAGGTGGCGAGTAACTGACGTTGCCCGCCGCCCACGTCGAAGCTCGGCACGGCGCAAGGATCGTTATCGTTACGACGATCCCGAGGCTGAAAACAGCGGCCGAGCGAGGAGAAAGGTAGGAAGGAACGGCGGCGAGCGCAGAGGTGTGCCGGCCGTCGAGCTGCTTACCGGAAGGGGTGCGAAAAAGCGGGCAAGCTGCGCCGGAAGGGGGTAGCCCGGGCTTCTCGCGAAGGCCTCAAAATTTCGGACGCGACGGCGGCCCTGGACCTGCGTGCCCAGACGCAAGCCCAACCAGACTTCGGCCAGCTAGACCACCAGCAGCCGCAGCATCACCATCAGCAACAGCAACCGCCGCAGCAGCAACAACAGCAGCCACAACAGCAGCAGCCGCAGCATCCGCAGCAGCAGCACAACCAAAATCCAGAGTCGCGTCCTCACCATCACTTGCCACAGCAGCATCATCATCAGCATCACCCGGGGAATCATCTCCACTCTGGCGATTCGGGGGGTGGGATAGGAGGTGGAGGAGGAGGCGGCGGTGGAGGAGGTGGCGGCGGCGGCGGAGGTGGCGGTGGAGGTGGCGGCGGCGGCGGAAGCGCCGGTGGTGTTGCTGTTGTTGCTGGCGGAGGACCGCCCGGACCCGAGCCGGACCGGTCCACAAGAATTCACGACGAGGAAGACGAGGACATCACCGAGCGGGAGGACGAGGAGGAGGACGAGGATCCTTGTAGTTCGCCAGAACCCGACCTTGAAAACGATTCCGAACCCATGGAGATCCAAGCCTCGGCTGTCACCGCGGCAGCCGCGAACCTCCACGCGTTACGCCAACACGTATTTAAGATGTCGGATTACTGGCAGCAGCCGCAACGTGGTCCGCCTCAACATTCACCCGGGATACAGCATAGTCCCATCTCGAATTCGACACAGCATCAACAGCAGGTCCAGCAGATGCACAGTCCGCTCGGACAGCAGCAGCAGCAGCAACAGCAGCAGCAACAACAGCAGCAGACTGCGGTTTCGCAAGTACAGCAGAACACGAACGCGACACTCGGCCAAACAGCTAGTCCTCAACAACAAATGCAGCAACAACAACAGCAACATGCATTGTCGATGAACCAGGCTAATCAGGGCCCACAGCATCAGTCTTCCCCGGCACCGACGACGCCGTCACCACAGGCGGATCATCAGGGCGCCATTGCCTCCAGTATGGCCCAGAGTCTGCACAGCCTCGCCCAGGCGCAACAAACAATGTCGCAGGCGTCAAGTCCATCGTTGGCGGTCCAGGCTGTTCAGGCGGCTCAGGCGCTTAATCAGAACCTGGGTCAAGCGCTAACACAAGCGCTCACGCAAAACATGCAGCAAAATCTCGGACAAACCCTACAGCATAATTTGGCACAGAGTTTAACGCCGAGTTTGTCGCCGCAACAACAACAGCAATTGCTTAACCAGCCGCAAAATTTAAGTCAAGCGAGTCAGAGTCTGCAACAGAACATCCAAAGTCAAGCGCAGAATTTGTCACAGACGCTACAGCAGCAGGCGCAGAACCTCACGCAGAATCTTGGCCAGGCGCTTAATCAGCAAGCGTTACAACAACAAGCGCAAAATCTTACACAGAATCTACAGCAAGCGCAAAATCTCACCCAGAATCTGCAACAGCAGGCGCTCAACATGGCTGGCACCATCGCGCAGAACGGTGGTCTCGCCGGTATGAACATGTCGGGCACTCAACAGCAGAATTCACAGAACTCTATGCTGAGTCCAGGCGCGACCAGTCAGGACTCTCACGACGCTACTCTCACGGAGAAGCTCGTCAACGAGTTACAGGTGAGAAGCTATACATTGAATTGGAATCTTTCTGAATTTTACATTCGCGACTCGAAGATAAAAAAATATTTGTTTCACCTCCGTTCTACACGCATACATTATGTGTGCATGCATACGTCTCTTTTTCTATTATCTTCCGCTTCGCAAGAGAAACGGACGGGTGTCTCGCGACTCTCCGTATCCACTGCGAGGAGAGCAGCGATAAATAACTAGGGCGAGGCGACCGCGATAAAAATACATAACGCACCGATAAATAGGGTCATTCACTTGCAAGCCGACAGACGCTGAACAATACTTTCAAGCGAGGTTTCTCTTCTCGCGGGGAAAAATATTTATTCAATGACGTTGTCGGATGACAGCGTTGACGGGTCCCAAGAGTATCGCGAGATATCAAGGTCTCTCCTACATATCGGTACTTATTCGTGTAAATAGCGTGGTTTCAACGCTTTGCAAAAATATATCGTCTCGCTCAAAAATAAAGCATTTAGTTGAAATGTGCATTACTAATGCAACTCTTATTAAACATACAAATGCCGATTCTAACTTATCGTTCACGTAAAACTGCTTGCAAACAATGTTTATGTGGAAAATCGGCGGAATTCGAACGCGATGACTTTTTCGTTAATTTAGCATCATCTTAGAGTTACAAAGTCACATGTCATCGACAATTTCGTCAGTTTGATTACGCGACTATACTCAAATACGCTGACCACGGTTCGTACCCATATACACAGACGCACGTAGACGCACACATGCACATCAATAGAGTACGTTGACTTACTACATAGTACTGACTTATACGCTCGTACACGAAAGAGAGAGAGAGAGAGAGAGAGAGAGAGAGAGAGAGAGAAATTTGTAAGTGAGAGTGTGAGCAACAGGGAGAGAGTGAGAGTGAGTGGGAGAGAGAGAGAGAGAGAGAGAGAGAGAGAGAGAGAAAGCACGCACGTCAAAGTAACAGTGCGGTCCGCAAATGCGAACGCGGCCCACGCACACCAATGCGAGGAGATGCAGATACGTCGTCTCCCGGGGTTCTTGACCCGCGCAACACAGATAATACCATACGCATACGTCATACAGTACGCCGGGAAGATGTTACCAAGAAAATATCGCCGTGTTTCTGCGACAGCAAGGGCCGCGGAGTTTCGATGAGAGAAAGAGAGAGAAAGGAGAGCGTAAGAATGCAAGAGAGCTAGAATGCAAGAGTATGAGAGAGAGAGAGAGAGAGAGAGAGAGAGAAAGAGAGAGAGAGAAATCACGCATCGTATCTCTCGACAGATAGCGGAACTTTGAGATCGTGTTAGCAAGTCTATGAGCATCGGTGATTTGTAATTAGAGAGAGACTATAAATATCGTCCGTGAGAAGAACCAAGAGAATCGGCTATAGTCGCGATACAATATACTATACAATATACTGCGAATAATATCATAAGAATCACGTTTTAAATTAATGAGTAATATAATTATTGTGAATACCGATATTAATTTACACGTGACCGGCCTCGAGCGATTCCATAACTACTTTCTATGTGTCCACACGAGATAGAAATATTCATTTCGTCATGCCATTCTCAGCTTGTCATTGTCACGGCAGAGCGCGCTTGTTTTTATATTCGAAGTAGCAGTCGCGGACTACCGTTCGACGAAAAGAAGCTTTGTAGTAGTGACGGTTAGCGTCAAAAGAACGACGAGAATCGAGGACTAACATGAGCTATCCTATCTTGCCTGATAGTCTCGTGCCTCTGCGGCGGGGCTTGGAGGTGCAGTAGGTGCCGGCGGTGGTGGAGGAATGGGCAACATCAGCGAACGCACCCTCGAGGAATGCTGGTCTACCCTGCAGCGAGTGAGTTGAACACTCAGCCCGTTCACAAAATCCTTTTTATTAACGCTCTCCCTGCCCATTCGCGCGTCCGTACCTTAAGTTCCTTGCTTTCTCTCATCAACGACCGAAATTTTGTCAGTCGTTTTTTTTCTTTTACATTTCATTTAACTTGTCGATCCTGCACGTCGCAGATGCGCTGCGTCTCGTCTCACTCATTGACATTATTTTTCTTTAATTTATCGACATTCAACACTATTCAGTTCGCTATATTCTGCTCGATTATGATTTCGCTTCCGCGCGAACTTCTCTGGAACGTCTCGCGATTATTCTTGTTTCGTTTGCATCTCAATCGCTTTGCTCATTTATCTGTTCATCATTTTGATCTTGATGTTATCTTTTTTTTTT
>Ga0157362_1000432_pt1 | contig 14170 bp, 6 predicted proteins | sample AttlaeALBM3_FD_111480 | JGI IMG/M metagenome (GOLD analysis project Ga0157362, IMG submission 111480) | Fungus gardens microbial communities from leaf cutter ant in Ribeirão Preto, State of São Paulo, Brazil - Atta laevigata ALBM3 | ecosystem: Host-associated > Fungi > Mycelium > Unclassified ... | reverse complement strand
TAAATTTTTACGTTATATTAATTTTTATGTTACATTATATTATTTCTATAAAGAATAATCTTTTTATGTTGAATAAATTTATACTTATAAATATAAAAATTAGTTCAAATAATTTATTAATGAGAGAAAATATATATGTGTGTGTGTGTGTGATTAAAAAATATGTTAATGAAGAAATTTATATGAAATAATGAGAAATTATTGTGGGAAATTATTATAGGATGTTTTTTTTTACATCGTGTTAAATGCAACAGTTAATTGTATTTATAAAATATTCTCATGGGAAATATATAACGTTATTTGTTGTTTACGCTACTTTCGATCGTTTGTTTTTATGCCGTGGGTAAGAATAGTTTCTTCTTTAAATGAACTTACTATTCAGGCAATTATAACTCTCTAATAGAAAGGATGAATGGCATTAATAAGATTAATATAAATATATATATATATATATATATACATCCCAAGTAACATTTAATGTCACAGGAACGTCAAATTAACATAAAATTGAGTTAAACTTTCATCAAGTCTCAATTAAGATGACGTCATCTTGTCCTCATCATGATAATCAAGTATTATTTGAGATCATCTTCACAATTGCTAACTCTAACGAAAGGGAATAAAATGTTAGACTAAGAATGAGTTTGATGTATAAAATTTTAAAGAATTTTTAGACTCTTAAAAAAGCATGATAAAAATAGGATAAATTTGTTATTGATGATACAATTGAAAGTTAAAAGTCTGAGTCTACTAAGTAAGAGTCTACTAAAAGAAATATTAAAATAATATTTTTTTATATTATATGATATATCTCACTTTTGAAAAAAGAATTTCAATATTTTTTTATTTAATTAGAAAATTAATATTCTTTTTGCCAAATTTTTTCAATATAATTTTTTATGATGTTTCATTTACAATAATAAATGTCAAGATTACGAATGGCAAGCGTAAAGTCGATCTAAATAGAAAGCGAAATTTTTTTTTAATTTTTTTTTAGTATTTATATAATGGAAATCAAAAAATATAATATTATGCATGGAATGTAAAATGATATAATAACATATTGGCATGCAAATATCTAGCACAAGATATCAATTAGTACGTTTAAATACAATAGACAGAAGAATACAGATTAACAAAATAAAATAATATAACAATTGTAAAATTAACGTCAATAATAATGCATTAATAATTATAGAGTAGGATATAAAGATACGAAGGGTATAGAGAGAGATGTTTAACATGTAATATACAAGATGTATATTAATAAAATTGTATATGAACAAATTTGATAACATTTTAAACGCGGATGCACACGATGACTCACGCTGATGCTACCGGAGTGAAGGAGTCGCCAGAAGGCGGCTCTTCGTTGGGTCTCGAAAAGTGTAATGTGTGTCAAAATTCTGTGTCATGGTTACGCACAGGCGTCGCTCTTTAATGATCACGCAAGTAAGTGTTACACAGTGCCATGGTTTCTTCCTACACAATGAACGCAACCCTTTCATTCGTGTAGTGATGAGTGTGACGCGCACGATTCATTAATGAGGACGACAATGAGTTTATATTTGATGAAAATGACTGACATTCTTCACTTTTTTGCACAGCTCTCTTTGATGAGATTTTTCTAATAATTTTTTAAATATTATTTTAACAAATTGTGGTCTTGTTTTTAACAGTCTGCGGTTTACCGGGACAAGCTTGGAACAATTGTCTTTAAGTATCATCGGGTTTTTTTTTATTTTTCATCGGTAAAATATATATTTATTGCAATATATATATATATATATAGAGAGAGAAAGAGAGAGAGGGTAAAAAGGGAGAGAAATTTGTCATGTATATACGGAAATTACTCGTGCATTTATTATTTTTAACACTTTTTAATTGCAGCATAAAATATTGTATTGTTAGTTAAAGTTTTTTTTATTTTTATCAAATAGACAATTTAATTTCACACAAGTCAGTTTATATATGACCAATTATTTCATTACATAATATGACTGACTCTGAAATTTCTCAAAATAAAATTATTTATTTTGTAATAAAATCTATTTTCTTTTATTTTTCTAATAGCGAAATAATTTTTTTTTATCAAAATGCAATGAAAATTTATATAAAGGCCTTCAATGATCAACAACATATTTTGGGGTCAACGACGTTGAAAGGTGCCGTCTGGCAACCACTGCTCGCAGAAGACTATACGTACAGTCACTTTCTTCGGTCTTCTCACTTTCATATTTTCGTTTGAATTCTTTTCCTGGAGATGGGCGCCAGCTGCCTTTCCCTCTCTTTCAGCGTGCGTTCGCATATCACCGAGCACCGTATAATTTGATAGTGTGAATGTAATTCTCGCTTAGTTAACACGAAAACACCAATAGTTTAACCTACTTTAAACAATTCATAATTCGTTGCAGAAATTTTGTTTACAATTTTATTTGCAAATGCAATACGAACAGTATTTATAAAATCAGAATATATAATGTGTATATTCATATTTATATCATTTATATATTATAATATTATATATAATGTACAGTGTATAGATAGATAGGATACATATTTATATTTGTATGCACTTTATATAAAAATGGCTATATGAAGTTTTATATAAAATTAATATATACAAAAAAATACTTGCAATATATCAAAATATATGCGTATATATTTTGTTTGTGAATTTTAAGCATAGAATTTTACAAGAAACTAAACTCTAAAAATTAGACTTCACAATTTATTATCTTCCGATATTCATATTTTCATGTACTATAAATGATTCTAAATCTGATCTTACACAAGTCTGATTTTACATTGCTCTTCCATTGATTCTTATTATAACAAAAATTAAAATAAATATTTTTGCGATGGGCAAAGCAAAAATTATTTTAAAGCAAAAATTATTATATTAAAATTATTATATTAAAATTATTATATTAAAATTAATTTTATTCAAAATTTCCAATATAACAAAAAATATAATTTTATATACAAAATCGCTATCACGATTATGTTCATCATAATCTTTAAACGAAATAATAACATGGAAGTGATCAAGAGAGATCAGTGTACGGGTATTACGGGTAGTACGGGTGTCATAAAATAAACAAACCGCGACATTCATGCCACGATGAAGAAACACAACCGGAGGTAGGAAGAGGCTTTTTCTTTCCAGGAAAAAAACAGAAGGGATTGAAAGAAAGAAGTAACGGTGTTACGCGGTGCGAGCACGTAACGGCCAGCACAAACGATCGCGCGAGCGCGGATTCATGGGCGTGTAAGAACCTCTATTATTTTATACTGTTCGCATTGCACGCGCACTACACGATGTCGCAATTGATATAGCGTATGTACAAAGCGGGAGAGAAGACCCACTCATGAAACTCTCTATTTCAACGGGCCCACAAGCACCTTTCCGCATGCTAATCCATCTTCTCTAAGGCCTCGAGAAGGCTGCGCGTATCGGCCATACCAAACGAGTCGACCAAGTGGATCTAGGCTCACTTGTCTGACTATCACGCGCGTTCCAATTTTCACTTTCCATTCTCGATACTGCATCAGTTGCAGAAGGGAGAAAATGGTATTACGATAATGAAATAGGTTCTTGTTCTCATAAATATTAATTTGCCATCCAAGTAAAGAGATAGTTTGAAAACACGAACGTTTTGTTATTAATTTTCGTTTTCTATTCTCAATGTTTTATTCTCAATGTTCAAGTTCAACGTTCTACTTAATGTTCAAGTTTATAACTGCGACAAGTATAAATGTTAATGATATTACGTCGAGTTCTCAATAATTAGTTTATATTTATAATCATTTGCACGAATTCAGTCTTGGTATTTTATGAAAAAAAAAACCATAGAATATACAAAATATATAAAACGATAAAAATATTGTTGTGTTTAAATTCAACTTATTGTTAACGATAATTAAAAATGCTCAATAAAAAACAATATTACAATATATTAATGTCGCTTTTATAAAAATCTAACATTGACTGATTAAGGCTAATGAAATTAATTAATCAGTACAGAGCAAATAAATATAGAATATTTTTCAGTTATAGAGAGCACATCGCTCTAATATTAATATATAAATTTTCTCTCAAATCATGCGTTGGAAAATCAAATGTCGATATTCTAGTATTAAGATAAAGGTGTTAGGACTAATTATAAGCACCTTTTTTCTTCTTTTCTCTCTCTCACACACACACACACACACACACACACACACACACACACACACACGCGCGCGCGCGCGCGCGCGCGTATGTATGTGTACATATATAGGCTGATCAATACTAATTTCTATTAATTTATTCGAGTGGTCGATTTAATATATTATTTTATGCAAAACAATGCTACAAGGATATCGTGCAGATATATTATGCATTTTCTTACCATCTGAATACTCTGATGGCAGTAATTTGAGGAACGGGGAGCCTCTGGCACCCCAGGCAGGATGTCTTACATTATTGCAAGCACCGGATGGTGTTCTGTACTTGCTCGGTGGACAGGGCCTTTCTGACTGGACTCTGCAAGTTGCGTTGACTAATTGTATCTTATTTGCCCGCCTAGAAAGAGAAATAAATGTTGTAATTTTTGAATAAATAAACAATGATATTGAAAGGAATCTAACAGCAAATATATATCAGCTTACATGATAAAAATCAACGGATATTTTTTAACTCTTCCCAAATAATGCTAAATATTCCTAAAATATTTGTAAAATATTTCTGAAATCTCAAAATAATATTTTCCAAGAAGAATAATATAATATTCCAAAAATTCATATAATATTCCAAAAATTTTATTAATACTTGAACTTTCTATAAAAATTCTTTTGCTGTTTCGCCATTGAGAATACGAATTAAACTTTCAATGAATAATTTTATATATAGCGTTAGTTGGATTAGTTGGCGATAGTTCACTTGAATATATTCGTCATTTTTCAAATTCGTACATTCTCTTTACATCGTAAAAACTGTTACTTTTTTTGAAACTATATTTATACGTGGATTTTTTGTTTATTATTCAATTAAGTACAAGATCAAGAGTAATCCTAACAGTCTTCTGAAAAATACATCCGAGAATTAAAAAAGAAGCTTTCTCAGGTTCTTAATTTCAAAAAATTAAATCACTTGGAGTGATTAATGTGCGAGAAAATATACCATAAAAGTCGCTTAAAATTTCCAAGAATGTCTTCAGTAATTTAATACAATGTATGTAATAATCTATTACTAGAACTACCATTTGGTACTCGACATTGCAGAATGAATATAGTAATTTTTCCCAGTAATATATCAATCAATTTCCTGTAAAACAGTAATTGTTCGTTAACATAATATAGCAATTATATACTTCCATTTCCATCATTCTTTTCTCTCTATTGTTTCTTTCCTATTTACATAACTTATCTCCCGTATTTCCTTTTTCTTTCTTTTTTGATTGTAATCGTATTATCACTAGGGTATTATTACACTCGATATTATTTTCCGACTTTCGTAATAAAATGAAAAAAGGGATCTTTTATTTAAAATTTTTAGTTAAAATTTCTCTTCTTAGAAATATATCCGGAGGCACGGTAATTATAACGAGAAAGATGCTTGGCATCTCAATTAATAATAATTATACTATTTTTAGATTACCTCTATTTAAAATGCATAAAACACATTCGAAACTTTAATAATCTCACAAATGTTAAAGAAATTTGCTATTAAACAGTAACAATTGATATTCGTAGTTAAAATTTTATTGATCTGTAATCTGTATGTAATTATTATAACAAGTTCCCCAAAACGGTATATCGATTCTTTTGTTAAATTTTTCTTAAAAATATTTTTTAAAATTAATTCTCTAAAAAAAAATAAATATATAAATATTAAAAAATATATAAAATATTAATATATATATATATATATATATATATATATATATATATATATAATTAATAATTAAGAATTTAATAACACATATGTATATTTTTTATTAACAATAGTTGCTTTCCATTTACACACAAGTGAAACCGAGTCTGAAATGAGCTGAGTATTTCATACTCAAATTAATGACGTCACAACTGCGTCATATTTTAGTAAAAAGTTATCACATGACCACACAGGTCATAACCTCACTTTTAAAATGAGCTTACGAGACTCATTAAAGCACATGATCTCGATCTTTACAGATTGTAAATAAAAAGTTCAGTTGAATCTCATTTGTCAAAATGTAAAAGGAATGCGCATTCAACCGAGTTATGACGTCACAAATAAGAATTATCTGAGACTCGGTGTAAAAGGAAAGTAACTATTTCATTCGGCAAGATAGATCTTTCACAAAATGAAATTTAAAGGTGGAGAATATCAAAAAAAGAAAGATGCCGCGATAAATTATACCCTCTGTTACAGCGAGAGCTCCCAGGTGCGATTGGAAGGTGAGAGATATGAGTTTCATTTCTCCACTCCGTGACATTCCTGACAATTAAAAATATAAATCTTTTATATAACAGCATAAGTCCTGACTATTGTAGAAAAATTAAGTAAACCTTGTGAAACGCATCTAACGAATTTGTAAAGTACTATCAGGTACTATTTGGAGACTAGAAAGCCTCACAGGTAGAGAGTGACAAATTGCATCATATGAATATCCACATTCAATCAGGACAGGGATCACGTGATTAGATTTCTCCAATTTCTTCCATGCCTATGAAGTTTTGATGCCCATACCCAATCAGAGAAGACGGATCATATGATACAGTTTGCCACTCTCTCTCTCTGTGAAGTTCCCTACTGGAGACATGTGATCTATTTTCTGTTGAACTGAAGTAAAACTAACTCTTTCTCGTTTTCGACAAATATCAAACATATACCTATTTACTTTAAGTTCCAAAAATGTACTAGTTTAGCCACAGAAAACAGATCTATGGTAATGTCTCGATGCTAAGCGAATGCAGCTTATTTTTTCTTTCGTATGCTCTACAAACGGAGGTATTGTGACGCAAAATCAGGATCGATAACTTTTCGGTTGGAATAAGATACGTCGTTACTGTCATTATTATTGCTGTCAACGGAACTTGAATAGATACAAGGTAACGTAATTTTGTCATAACATTTTGAACAATGTTTTGAAAGAGAATTAAATAACTATTACTTTGATTGGAAGAGAAAATGTCTTTGAATTGAGATATTGTATAAAAATTTTATGTACAATAAGAATTAAAGCTATTTGAATCGGAACAGGAAGATCCTTCAATAGGAAAACAAAGTGTGCGTGCGTGCGTGCGCGCGCGCGCGTGTGTGTGTGTGTACTTAGGTTTCATTGTACAAAAGTTAAAGAAAGATAGTACTACTTCGATTTTTTTTATTTAATTTGGTATGGAATTTAATAAATCTTATTGGATTTTTTTTTCGTAAAAGAGCGATTGTTTGATTTACTGTATGCCAAGACAAAATATAGCTTATCCACGGCAAATGTATTTTACTATCGCGACAAAATCGCTTTGATACGACGAAATGAGAATCATTTGTCATAGTTACAATGTTTTCCAGACACGATATTTTCCGCAAATAAAACTTTTATAAGAATTCTTTTCATAATAATGACATGTTGGCAAAATTATTTTTTCTTCGCATCACGGATCTCGACTATCTACGCATTCTTTTATTCGAGATGAAAGAACGGAATCCAGTTCCGTTAGAAGTTGAATATGTCCTTCCTGCTCCATTTCCTCTTTTTCTCAGCGCGCGCTTTTACTTTCATGGTCGAGGAAAGGAGTTACCGGTGTCGACCGATCCGGCATCGGCATTTCAGTCACGAGGAAGATTTCTCGTGCAAACCATTGCCGTCACTATTCCCTTTCCTCGACCTCGAGAAGGCTGCTGGTCACGGGAGGTGGCATGTACGCATGAACATTGCAAGATATGCCATTTACACGTGGCCATGATCGTCGCCTGTCGTTCTCTAATGTTGCCAGTCCGTAATGTTGAAACACGTGCAACAACTCGTCGATCAAGTCAATAAACGAGAAACTCATTCTCGTGAGAAGCAAAAAATCTAATAGATCTGCTGATATATGAGTTACTTCCGCTGCTTGTAATCGGCACTTTTCTTTATTTAGAACCAAATAAGTGATACAGAGTATATTTTTTTATCAATCTATATTGATATAATATATATTTCTCTTTCCTTTTTTTTGTTAGAAGATTTAGAATAATGCATGAAAATAATGTGCACATATAATAAAATTATTTCTATATATTTATTTTCATAATGTATTTCAGAAAGAGGGAGAGATATTTCATTTGAAATATCTTGAATTATATTTAGAATCTTGATGATGCTAGATCAAAATCACATAATAATTTGCTGAGAGAGAAAAAGAAATTTTGAAAAATGTTTTATTAAAAAAAAATAAGAAATTTGATTACTTATTCTCAGCAGTGCATGAAAGATGCAAATAAATTGCAAGTGGCAGAATCAATGTAATGTAATGTAAAGTCAATGGTATTCTTGCGAAAAAGCGGTCAACACTGTTCATCTCTAATAATTGGCAGTTTTACAGCAATGTCTACTTTTCAGCTTCCGTTATGTATATTGATTTAGTTTAAATTTTCAAGAAAGAAAAAGAGAAAAAGAGAAATCTAGCGGCTTAGCAGCTATCACACAGCGTTGTAAATTATATTATTAACGCGCGGCATTTTGTTTATTTTATGTGAAACATCCGATATTTCAATATTTCATGCTGTCTACGATGCAAATAGGTTGCATTCTTATGCATCTTTACAGCGATTTCATGCTAATTGTTGTTAATAAATGTTTAATCATAAAAATAAAAATGTTATGTAAACCGTCACGCCGACTGTCTGGTTAATTTCCTTGAATACCACTGGCAGATATTACAAGATAGTGATACATTAATTAAAATCCGCGTATTATGCATAAATACGTAAATGTATTTTTTTAATTTTCGAAATCTTTTCAACCCGAAGGATTCTTTCCAAAATTATTTTTTCAAGATGTATACAGAATAAATTTGAAGAACGCTGTTTTACGTATATCAATATACTTTGTGTTATTTGACATGATACCAAAAAAATAAAGATTTTGTTCGTTTTTATTATTATTTATATTACTACTCGTACAAAAATTGCCGTGTCATATAAATAAACTAAAATATTAATTAATATTAATTAATTTTGATCTCAAGTAAAGTATTTCGCTTTTCAATTTATTCATTCTTAACTGTACATATTTAAGTACTTTTATTTCTTTGAAAATATAGATAAACATTCATATAATTTCATTTAAAATCGATTTAAAATCATTTATTATCTCCAATATGGGTATCTAAATCTCATAAAATTATATATAACAGAAAGTAACAAATCAGCTTTAATGTGAATATACCTATCTTTAAAACTCTCATTGAGTTAATATACGTCTTATTACATCTAAATTACAAATCTCATTTATATAAATTTTAGGAAGATTTGAAGAAGTAAGATATTAAGACATCACACGACAGCAATACCAAAAAATTTTTTGTGATTCTTATTTCTGAGTGATGTCTTGCATGAATAATAGAAAAATAATATTCTAGAAGTGAATATTCTTTTTTTTGCGTACCAGAAAATTAATTTCTCATTAATTATAAACGATGAGCGAGAAAGACTGTTTGTCCTTGACGTCCACAATGGCATCTTTTTTTCTTTCTCTCCATCATGACCCGACTCATTATACATTCGGCAACGTGCGTTCGTATATACGCGCATAAACATAGCTTTCGAAATTCCTCTACTATCACGGATCTTATTGAAATAGACAGATTATATAAAAGTCAATTTGGCAAAATTTTCCATTTCGCCACCGGAATTCATAAAAGCAAAATAAACCAGATTGATAATATATAATATATTACGGTCGTTAATCGATATAACTGGGAAAGTACACATGTTTCCACCAGGATACATTTTTCAGGAATTTATATTGCCGGACGACAAAGTTCTTTTTAGCGAAATCTGTATCTTCGAAAACAGAGAGTAACTTACGATCGATAAGCGAATCTCTCCGCCTCGATGGCCGAACGTGCTCTCGCTTGCAAATCATGATCTACTCCGTAGACGTACTCTGTAACAAGAAAAGTGCAGACTGTTATATACATTTATGTCTTTTAATTTACATACATCAAAGATCAAGTACAAAATCGCGTTATGTACATTAATCTAAAGCATAAATTTATTATTTTATTAAATAAAAAATTATCTCATGTCAGGTTATAATTTTAAATGAATAAATTTTAGTTCTTCAAATGTGCAGATATTCGAAAATATTAGAGTTATTCTATCAATAATAATAATTATTTTTGTAGACGTTAGGAATTTTTTATCGTACATATTGTACATATCTTTTTCTCATATATTTGAAACAGAATAAGGTAAATAGGAAATTCTTGACATACATATATATGTTTTATATACATGCTTTAGAATTAAAATACCTATGTCGTAACACAAACACATGCACAAGATACATGAATGAAAAAAATCATATACATATTAAAAAAATGTTAAATATTAATTATTGAAATCCTTAACAAAGATTCCTTCTATTCTGATTCGTGATGAAATCTTACAATGTTACAATTCTAATTTCTCGAACATTTTACGTGTGTGTGAGAGCAATCTCACTATTGTCTTTCATTTCCTTTAAATTGGTACCACCAACTCGCTTCCTCCTTTACGTAATTAGACTTTGGCAATTTACTCTTGAATAAATAACAAAATCGTAGACCAATATGATACAAAAAATATTTCACAAATAAATCTATGTTTATATAAATAGATTTTTACAAAGTATTTTATTTGTATATACTTTAATTAAGTTTTAGAAGGAAAGTATTGTACATAGATAAGTACAATATTTATTTATTATTAGAATTAACATTCTAGAGCAAATTCTCTAAAGATGCGTTATTTGATTCATTCAGATGTTAAGAGCAGTAGAGAAAGAGATAAATAAAAATAGATAAATAGATAGATAGATAAATCTCTCTATCTATGATAGATAGACAGATAGAGAGAGAGAGAGAGAGAGAGAGAGAAAGCGACAGCACCAAGTATACAACATATATCTTTATAATTTTTTTCTCTTTTTACGAAATTACATAAAAATTAGCATATTCGATTAAATGCCGATGAAAGAATTATATGCTTACTACTTCGTCAATCACATAATTGTGGTCTTTTGTACAAGACCAATTTGACGGATACCTACATCCTGAAAAATGTTAAAGAATTTCTGAGAATTGTAAGGCTAGTTAGCATGTGTTTTCTTGCAAATTATTCAACGCTCCTTACCAAAGATGATATACCATCAGCTATAAAGGTTAACACTGGTCAATTACATTTATGCAAATATAAAAAATATGTTAATCATCGGAATGGTGATTTTCCTTTTATTTCTTCTACTAAAAAAGCATATGTGCTCATAATAAATATAAATAAAGCTTTATTCTATTTCATGTTCCGCAAAATATTTTAAACAGTATTGTTTTATTTTAAAAATATATTATGTGATAAAAAAAACAAAGGCAATATAAAAAATAGTTAGCTTTAATACACGTCTTTTTGGAGTCCTTTCTAATTCTTCGTGCAAACTTTAAAAGTCTGCTTTGTAAAAATTATTACTTTTTCAAATACCAATTAAAAAAGCTGATTTTATATATTATTTTTGCAAAGTATACATTTATATTTATGTCGGATTTTATTAATTGTCGAGTCGGATATGTCCATCTAATAGATTGTACATTTTCTGCATATGTTGACTATAATTATCGTTATTTCCATATATCAGTACAAGTCATTCTCTGTATTATGCATAGAATGTCCAGTTTAATTCTCTTGAAAAATACAACATTATCTATTAAAGAGAATGATATTATAAACAAGGCAAAAATTCTTCTTTTAAGAATGTAATAGAATTTGTAAGAATGCTGTGGGCATAGATTGAAAATGTTACGGCGACGCAAGTCCATGGCGAAATCAGGCCGCGGGGTGTTAGTGTCACCTCGCTAAGAGTGACGCGTGAGATGAATGAGTAATGTGCATTAACGCAAGACAAGTAATGCTCTTTTTTTTTTACGATAAAGTATGCTTACCGGAAATATCGAACTGGTTGACTGTCGACGATAGAGCTGACACCACGATAACAAATACATACAGCAGTAGCAGGCTGCCTCTGAAACCAAAATAGAAGACCCATTATTTCTTTGTTCTTGTTGAAATCATTTTATAAAGGGTGATGCACAATGCAATCAAATAAAGCGCAAATATCTTCCGCAGGATTTATTTATTTTTTAAAGAACCTTCTTAAAAGCACTGGAGGGGAGAATTTGTTAAAGTTAAAAAAATATCTTTTAAATCCTTTTGTGTACATATAGATTACAATAAAATATTATTGAAACTAAGAACGTATTATTAAAAGAAGAGTTAAAAATTATTTTCAAATAGTGATGCGACTATAGTTTATATCGTTACATGATAAAGATAATTATTAAATGTATTAGAAGTAATTTTATTAAATAGAAATAATTTTATTAAATTTTATTAAATTACTCTTCCATTTAAATTATTTTCTGTTAATAACTTGAATAGTAATATTATACAAATACGTCTGTAAGTTTACAAATTTGTAAATTTAAATAATATCAAAATTGAATAGCATAAAATTAGGTTTTTTCTTTTGAAGAAATTATATTTAATATTTTAATAAGATTAGTATATATATATATATATATTTTTTTTTTTAATTAATAATAATAATAATAATTTGTCGTGTGACAGCACCTTTATTCACCATGAAAAGTTTCGGCATAAATAATAAAAAAGAAATTAAAAAAGTCTGAATTGTCCATCATATCCGTGAAAATATATAATGTACAACGACATTGCAAATGCTTTCAGGTAGTCGTATGTACTTTCTCTGTGAGAGGAAAAAGAAAGAAAAAAAAAGATCAAGAACAAGCCGATTGAATTCGTCGCATTCTCGATATGAGAATCCGCTTACTCGCTTTGACCGGTGTTCATTCCAGTTTTGATTGTGCGCATTGACAATAAGCATCGATTTTTATTTTCATAACTTCGAATTGTTTTAATCGATTGTGTTTCACATAAACTGAAATAAAATTATATTTAATATCATATTCCTAATGATGATATTAGGTATATAATATACAAAAATTACATTTTACATTCGTTTTAATACATAAAAATATAAAAATATATATATATAAATAGGCAGTAATATATTATTGAAAATTTGAAATGAGTTTTCCCTTAAAATTCGCGATTCAGCTAATTAAGTATTTAAATAAAATGCAAGATGTGAAGAATGTGAATTTAATAGAATTGATAGAATGTGATCATAAATATATATTTGCGAAAAAGCGTGTTTTACGCCATATGGTTCACTGGTTATATACCTCTGACAATTCATCACCGAGGAAAAGTTCATTTACATGAAGAATCATTGACCATAGGGCACTTTTTTAAAGACTTCTACACGTGACCTATGTAAAGTAATGAGAGATATGCTTATTTACTTGAAATTACACTTCCTAAGAAAGATTAATATGGATATGTCTGTATGATGGAGAATTGCCAGCTTTCAACAATTATATACGTAGAGTAGATAAATGGACGTAGGTTATTTTGCTGCCCGACGGATATCTATGAGCTAATCAAGATCAGATGACAGACTATGTACGTTCAGGAGAATTTCCTTGTTAGGAAATAAGAAGGAGAAATATCTTCTCGCACGCGCGCTTCCTCCTTTTTGTATCCGCAGGCTTGTATAGCCGGCTTGAGATGAAGAGAGAGTAGCCACTTCGCGTGTTATGTCTCATGTACGTTTTCCTTTTTTTTTTCTCTCTTTTCGAAAGGTATGTAGGTATGTATGTGTATGTGTGATTTATAAAGGGGTTTGGAGATAGACGGATAACAGATTTATTAAATATAATAATATACTTTAAATATACTTTAAATATTATTAAGGATAAGTATATATATATAATAATATAATTTCATGATTGAAAAAATATAAAATAACGTAATCATGCTATTGTATTTAAAATTTATTAAAATTAAGAATCCTTTACAACGTTGCTGCAATGTTGTTGAAATGTT
>Ga0157362_1000431_pt1 | contig 14198 bp, 19 predicted proteins | sample AttlaeALBM3_FD_111480 | JGI IMG/M metagenome (GOLD analysis project Ga0157362, IMG submission 111480) | Fungus gardens microbial communities from leaf cutter ant in Ribeirão Preto, State of São Paulo, Brazil - Atta laevigata ALBM3 | ecosystem: Host-associated > Fungi > Mycelium > Unclassified ... | reverse complement strand
TCGATGCTGACTGCCTGCGCATGCGCCATGTGCGGAACCAGCAGCAGCAACAGGGCGGCGAGGAAACACCGCTTCACGATTTGATCTCCGCGCCGGCGTTCGGCCAGGGAAGCATGATGTCCGTAGGGCCGCCGGTCAGAAGGAGCAACCGCGCTTCGCCGCAACGAAGGAGCAGGAGGCGACGCTTCGAGTCGATCCCGAACTGGCCCTCCAGGGCGAATGGCCCGTTGGCGATGCGGGTGCGTTTTCGCCCAAGGAACTGGCCGCCGACGCGCAGCAGGAGAATCAGGCCGATGACGGCGGCAAGAGCGAGCACGGCGCTCGCAAGATCTGAAAGAGGCATGGGCGCGGCCTTTTGCCGGCGGTGAAGGATAGCCCGAGCATCTCCTGCAGACCTTAAGGATGCGTGAACGAGGCGCGCGGCGGCGTTAACGGCCGGTCAAGGATCGTGCGGCTAATCTTGCCGCATGACCGATCTGCTCGACCTCGCCTCGCGGCGCATGAACTGGCTGGACGATCGACAGCGGATCCTCGCGCGGAACATCGCGAACTCCGACACGCCCGGCTATGCGCCGCGGGACGCTGCGCCATTCGACCAGAGCCTGTCTGCCGCGACCGTGACGCCGGTGCAAACGAACGCCCTGCATCTCGGCGATTCGGACGAGCAGGCGCAGACGACGATGTCTCGCCCGACAGAACGCTCGATCGATGGCAATGCCGTTTCGCTGGAGCAGCAGATGACGGCCGTTGCCGACACGGACACGCAGCAGCGGCTCGCGTCTGATTTGTACGGCAAATACATGACCATGTTCCAGACCGCCCTCGGCAAGAGCTGACGGCGACAGCGGCTTCAAGACGGAGACGGTGGATGGACCTCTCGAAGGCGATGGATATTTCGGCGTCCGGCATGGACGCGCAGAGCATGCGTCTGCGTGTCATCGCGGAGAATCTCGCAAACGTGGATACCACGGGATCCACGCCAGGGGCTGACCCCTACCGACGCAAGACCGTCACCTTCGGAGAGGTGGTGGACCATGAGGACGGCGTTCCGGAAGTCAGCGTGGAGAAAGTCGGCCACGACATGAGCGCCTTCTCCACCCGCTACGATCCTTCGCACCCGGCGGCGGACGCGAGCGGCTACGTGAAGGTTCCGAACGTCAGCAGCTTCGTCGAGATGATGGATATGCGCGAGGCCGAGCGGTCCTACAGCGCGAATCTCAACGTCATGCAGGCGACACGCTCCATGATGACGCGTACGATCGACCTGCTGAAATGATCGAGACCATGCAGCGCCTGCCGCTGACGCCGACGGCCGCGGCCGGTGCGTATGCGCGGGCGCAGAACCAGGCGGGGATCACGGGCACCGACGCATCGCAAACCGACTCCAGCACTTCGGGCGATTTCGGATCGGTGATCGAGCAGGCCCTGCAGGGCGTTGTTCAAACGGGCGATGAGGCGGAGGCACAGGCGGCCAAGGGCCTCTCGGGCGAAGGCAATCTGACGCAGGTGGTGATGGCGGTATCCCGGGCGCAGCTCGCACTGCAGTCCACGACCGCCATTCGCGACAAGGTCGTGCAGGCATACCAGGACATCATGAAGATGTCGATCTGACTCCGAAACAAGACGCCAGGAGGGCGTGATGCAGGAAGGAGATGTCGCGCTTGTTCTGCGCGACCTGTTCATCGTGGTGTTGAAGATGTCGGCGCCCGGCCTGCTGGCGGCGCTGGCGGTCGGCCTGCTGGTTTCCGTGGTGCAGGCGGTCACGCAGATCAACGAATCGACGCTGGCCTTCGTCCCGAAGATCCTGGTGGTCGGGCTGGTGTTCTCGGTCGGCGGATCCTTCATGTACACCGTCCTGGTCGATTTCACGCACGGGATCTTCGACCGGCTGATCGAGGTCGGCGGACGATGAGCGGAGCCGCGGGCAACCTGCTCGCCGGCCTGCCCGACCACGCGTTCGGCTTCGTCGTGGTGTTGGCGAGGGTCGGCGGCGCGGTCAGCGTGCTGCCTGGGCTGGGGGAGGGCGAGATCCCGACCACAGTGAAGGCGGGCGTAGCGCTGATGCTGTCGGGGCTCGTCCTGCCGGTCATGGAAAGCCGGATTCCGGGTGCGGGGCTGCAGCCTCTGGCCATGCTGGCGATGATCGCATCCGAGCTGTTCTGCGGCCTGCTGCTGGGCTGGCTGGCGCGGCTCATCGCCCTGGCCCTGCCGGTGGCGGGGCAGCTTCTTGCCGTGCAGGTCGGGCTGTCGAGCGTTCTTCAGCCTGACCCGGAGCTCGGATCGCAGACCGCCGGGACCAGCCGGCTGCTGGCGCTCGCGGCGCCCGTGCTGATCCTTTCGTCCGGCCTGTATGCCCTGCCGATCCGCGCCCTGGTGGGGAGCTACCGGTTGTTCCCGCCCGGCACGCTTCCCTCCGTCGCCGATGCGGCAGACAGCGTGGCGCAGGCGACAAGCGGCAGCTTCGCCCTGGCACTCCAGCTCGCGGCGCCTTTGGTTCTGGGCGGCATGATCTGGCAGGTCATGCTCGCACTCGTGGCGCGGCTTGTTCCCAGCCTCCAGGTGTACTCGATGTCCCTTCCCGGTCAGGTTCTGGGGGGACTGGTGATCCTCACCCTCGTCCTGCAGGAGATGCTGCGTTTCTGGCTGACCCAGGTCGGCACCACCTTCTCCGCCCTTCCGGGAAGCTGACGCGTGGCTGGAGAGGACAAGGACGACCGGACGGAAGCCCCATCCGCCCGGCGGCTCCAGAAGGCGCGCGAGGAGGGGCAGGTTCCGCAATCGCGCGAACTGCAGATTCTGGTTTCGCTTGGGTTCGGCGTGCTTGCCCTGGCGGCCGTGGTGCCGGGACAGGCGATGCGCTTCTCCGCCGGGATGCGCGGGATGATCGAGAATGTCGGCCGCTACGACCTCAGCGCCGGCGGCCTTCAGGTGGTCCTGTACGCGCTGGCACTTGGTGTGGGAATTGCCGGGCCGGTCATCGCCGCGGCATCCATCGGCGCCATCGGCATCACGCTGCTGCAGACCGGCTTCCTGCTTCGCCCGGCGGCGCTGATGCCGCAGCTCGATCGGATCAGCCCGATGCGCGGCATCAAGCGTGTGCTGGGCGTGAACAACGTGATCGAGCTGCTGAAGGCGATGGTGAAGCTCGCGATCTTCGCCGCGATCCTGACACACCTTTTCCGCGGCCTGTGGCCGGTGCTTCCCGGCGGCGTGCAATGGGATGCGGCGAGCCTGGGCAGCCGGTCGACCGCGCTGCTCCTGCGAGGTGCCTTGTCCGTGCTGGCGGCGCAGGCGGCGATCGCCGTGTTCGACGTCGGCTGGAGCCGCTACAGGCTCCTGCAGGACCTGCGCATGAGCCGGCAGGACCTGCGCGACGAGCACAAGGACACGGAGGGCGACCCGCACGTGAAGGGGCGCCTGCGCCAGCTTCGCCGGCAGCGCGCCCGCCAGCGCATGATGCAGGCCGTGCCCAAGGCGACGGTCGTGATCACCAACCCGACCCACTACGCCGTGGCGCTGGCGTACGAGAGCGGCGGCAAGGGCGCGCCGCGCGTCGTGGCGAAGGGTGTGGATGAGATGGCGGCGCGCATTCGTGCGGCCGCACAGGACAACAAGGTTCCGCTGGTCGCCAACCCGCCGCTGGCCAGGGCGCTCTATACGGTCCCGCTCGACTCGGAAATCCCGCGCGAGCACTTCCAGGTGGTGGCCGGCATCATTGCCTATGTCTGGAAGCTACGCCGGCCAGCCCCCGGGCCCGCGCCTGTGCGATGAAGCAGGGCGATTAAGCTGGTCAAACAGCGGTCTGTGCACTATTTGTTCACCATTGGCTGCAAGAGTTGACGGCAAGGCCGCTCCGGTGTCGGGCGCATTCGCGCTCCCGGATGGACTAGGATGGCGTCCGCGACTCGAAGATGCGCTGCTGCGCCAGGGAGTAGAGGATGGACAAGACCAAGGCGCTCGAGGGCGCTCTGAGCCAGATCGAGCGTGCGTTCGGCAAGGGCTCCATCATGCGCATGGGCCAGCGCGCGAACGAGAATGTGGACGTGGTTTCCACCGGCTCGCTCGGCCTCGACATTGCGCTCGGCATCGGCGGCTTGCCGCGCGGACGCGTCGTCGAGATCTACGGCCCGGAAAGCTCGGGCAAGACCACGATGGCGCTGCACGCCATTGCCGAGGCACAGAAGAAGGGCGGCACCTGCGCCTTCATCGACGCCGAGCATGCGCTCGATCCCGGCTATGCCCGCAAGCTCGGCGTGGACGTCGACAACCTGCTGATCAGCCAGCCGGACGCGGGCGAGCAGGCGCTGGAGATTGCCGACACGCTGGTTCGCTCAGGCGCGATCGACGTGCTGGTGGTGGACAGCGTGGCCGCCCTGGTGCCGCGGGCCGAGCTCGAGGGCGACATGGGCGATAGCCATGTCGGCCTGCACGCGCGTCTGATGAGCCAGGCGCTGCGCAAGCTCACCGGCACGGTGTCGCGCTCCAACACGATGATCATCTTCCTGAACCAGATCCGGATGAAGATCGGCGTGATGTTCGGCAGCCCGGAGACCACCACGGGCGGCAACGCGCTGAAGTTCTATGCTTCTGTGCGCATGGACATTCGCCGCATCGGCCAGATCAAGGAGAAGGACGAGGTCGTCGGCAACCAGACGCGCGTGAAGGTGGTGAAGAACAAGATGGCGCCGCCGTTCCGCCAGGTCGAGTTCGACATCATGTACGGCGAAGGCGTAAGCAAGATGGGCGAACTCATCGACCTCGGCGTCAAGGCCGGGATCGTGGAGAAGTCCGGCGCCTGGTTCTCCTATGACAGCCAGCGCATCGGGCAGGGTCGCGAGAACTCCAAGCAGTTCCTGCGCGACAACCCGCAGATCGCACAGGCGATCGAGCAGCGTATCCGCGAGCATTCGGGCGTCGTCGCCAACGCCCTAATGGTTGCCCCGGATGAGCAGGAGGCGGCGGACGCCGCCGACTGAGCCGCGCGACTAGTCCGCGCCGTGCTGGACCGCGTGCCGCGGTTCGGCACGGGAGCTCGGCAGCCGCCGACCGAAAACCGGCCCCAGCAGGCGCGCCGCATCCTCCGACAGCTCAGGCAGGGGGCCGCCGAAGCGCTCCTGCCGGTCGTCTTCCATGAGGGCGGCGAGGATCCTGGTCCCCGTGGAGAGATGCCGTTGCATGGCGCTGTCCTCCTGATAACAACCGCAGCCTATCGACATTGATAATCATTCTCAAGTGATTCTCGCAGCGTGCCGTCTTGCCGAGGCCTGCGGCTGTCTGCATCCTGAAGCCGTAAGAGGACCAAAGGTCCCGCGATCCCAGGGAGGATACGGCTCATGGCGAAGATCAAGGTGAAGGAACCGGTCGTCGAACTCGACGGCGACGAGATGACGCGGATCATCTGGAGCTTCATCAAGGAGAAGCTCATCCTCCCCTACCTCGACATCGATCTTAAATATTTCGATCTCGGCATCGAGCATCGCGATCAGACCGACGACCAGGTGACGGTGGATGCGGCCCACGCGATCCGCACCTACGGCGTCGGCGTGAAGTGCGCGACCATCACGCCGGACGAGGCGCGGGTCACCGAATTCGGCCTGAAGAAGATGTGGCGCAGCCCGAACGGCACGATCCGCAACATCCTCGACGGGACCATCTTCCGCGAGCCGATCATCTGCGCCAACGTGCCGCGCCTGGTGCCGCACTGGACGCAGCCGATCGTGATCGGCCGGCACGCCTATGGCGACATCTACCGCGCGGCGGAGACGAAGATCCCCGGCGCGGGTCGGGTGACGCTCACCTATCAGCCCGCCGATGGCGGCGCCCCCCTCGAGCTCGAGGTCCACGACTTCAAGGGACCGGGCGTGGCGCTCGGCATGCACAACACCAGGGCCTCGATCGAGGGCTTCGCCCGCGCGAGCTTCAATTACGGTCTGGCGCGCGACCTGCCGGTCTACCTGTCCACGAAGAACACGATCCTCAAGGCCTATGACGGCATGTTCAAGGACGTGTTCCAGGAGATCTTCGACGCCGAGTTCAAGGCGGAGTTCGACCGTCGCGGCCTGACCTACGAGCACCGGCTGATCGACGACATGGTGGCGGCGGCCCTGAAATGGACCGGCGGCTATGTCTGGGCCTGCAAGAACTATGACGGCGACGTGGAAAGCGACATCGTGGCCCAGGGCTTCGGCTCGCTCGGCCTCATGACCTCCGTCCTGCTGTCGCCCGACGGCCACACGGTGGAAGCGGAAGCGGCGCATGGCACGGTGACGCGCCATTACCGCGAGCACCAGAAGGGCCGCCCGACCAGCACCAACCCAATCGCCTCCATCTTCGCGTGGACGCGGGGTCTGGCCTATCGCGGCCGCTTCGACGACACGCCGGACGTGACCGCGTTCGCCGAGGCGCTGGAGCGCGTGTGCGTGCAGACGGTGGAAGGCGGCCAGATGACGAAGGATCTCGCGCTTCTGATCGGCAGCGACCAGCCCTGGCTGACCACGGAGGATTTCCTGGCGGCCATCGACGTGAACCTGAAGACGGCGCTCGCCGGCTGATCCGGGTTCGCCTGATCCCGTCAGTGCGCCGTCATCGTCTCGTCCCGGGGCGGTGACGGCGACTCGGAGGTGACCTCCTGTTCCCGGTCCTCGTCACGGATCTGCTGGAGCGCCAGCGCCCAATAATGGTCGTTGCGGCCATGCGGCCGCCCGTCCTTTTCCCACAGATAGTAAGCCCGCTGTCTGACCCGCTCGTCCGTCTTACGGATGTCGAACATGGACGCTGCTCCTGGCGGTTTCCGCGCCCGATCAACGTCTTGCCGGTGGTCGATGTTGCGGATCAGCCGGAGGATTCTTCCCCCTGCCGGAACGGCGACAGGGTGGAAAGCTCCTCCATCTCCGCCAGCCGGCTTGTCCGCTCCTCCGTGAGATAGTCGCTCACCGCGTCACGCAGCCCCGGATGGGCGATCCAGTGCGCGGAATAGGTGGGCCGCGGCAGGTAGCCGCGCTGGATCTTGTGCTCGCCCTGCGCGCCCGCTTCGACCCGCGCCAGCCCGTGCTCGATCGCGAACTCGATTGCCCGGTAGTAGCAGAGCTCGAAGTGGAGGAACGGCCACTCGCCGACGCAGCCCCAGTTCCGGCCGAACAGCGTGTCGCCGCCCAGCAGGTTCAGCGCACCGGCCACCGGCTCGCCCTCATGCTCCGCCAGCATCAGGACAACGCGGTCGCCGAGCCGCTCCGACAGCAGGGGGAAGAAGCGCTCCGTCAGGTAGGCGCTGCCCCATTTGCGGTCGACGGTCGACAGGTAGAAGCGGTGGAAGGCGGCCCAGTCGGAGGCGCTTATCTCGTGGCCGCGGAGCGTACGGAAGCGCAGCCCGGCCGCGTTGGCGTCGCGCCGCTCCCGGCGGATCGACTTCCGTTTCCGCGCGTTCAGCGCGCCCAGGAAATCGTCGAACGTGTTGTAGCCCGCATTCTCCCAGTGGAACTGCATGCCGAGCCGCTGGAGCCAGCCCAGCCTGCCGAACAGCTCGTACTCCTCCGCCCGGCAGAAGGTGACGTGGACGGAGGACAGATCCAGCTCGTCGCAGGCCTGCGCCAGCGCGCCAGCGAGGGCGGCCTGGAGCCGAGGCATGGGGTAGGGGGCATCCGGCCGGACAAGCAGCCTCGGACCCGGCACGGGGCTGAACGGGGATGCGACCTGGAGCTTGGGATAGTACCGGCCGCCGGCCCGCTCGAACGCCGCCGCCCAGCCATGGTCGAACACATATTCGCCGTAGGAATGCGACTTGGCATACATCGGCGCCACCGCCAGCAGCCGGCCGGTGCCGTCCCGCAGCGCCGCGTGCTGCGGCAGCCAACCGGTACGGCGCCCGGTGGAGCCGCTTTCCTCGACGGCGGACAGGAAGGCATGGCTGACGAACGGGTTGTCGACCCCGGCGCAGTCGTCCCACTCCGACGGATCGATCGCAGCGATCTCGCTGTGCAGGGAGAGGCTCAGCGAGAGGCGCTGGTGGTCGGCCGATCCGTCACTCATGACGACGATATGGGCCGCGCCGCACGCGCCTCAAGCAACCTCGAACAGCCCCTCCACCTCGACGGGGGCGTCGAGCGGCAGGGACGGCACGCCGATGGTGGACCGCGCGTGCCGCCCGGCATCGCCGAACACGGCAACGGCCAGATCAGAGGCGCCGTTCATGACTGTCGCGTGCTGCGTGAAGTCCGGCGTGCAGGCGATGAAGCCGCCCAGCCGGACGACGCGGCGCAGGCGCGACAGGTCGCCGATCGCAGCCTGCAGCTGCGCCAGGACATTGATCATGCAGAAGCGCGCCGCCTCGCGGCCGGCCTCCACCGTGATGCCGCCGCCGAGCTTGCCGGTCGCGACCAGCCGCCCTTCCACCAGCGGCAGCTGGCCGGACACGATCACCAGCTTGCCCGTCTGCACGGCGGCCACGTAGTTCGCGACCGGCGCGGCGGCAACCGGCAGTACGATCCCTTCCGCAGCCAGCCTCTCGATCACCGATCCGCTCATCCCCGGCCTCCCACAATACGCAATCCCGCCCGCGTACCCGTCCGGGCGCGCGGTCCTTCCGGCAGGTCGAGCGGCAGCAACGGCCGGTCGTCATCCGGTGCCGCCCCATCCGCATGCGGCGCGTCCGGAAGGCTGCGCCCGAGATAGGCCTCCGCGAGCATGCGGAACGCGTAGTCGAGCAGGGACGTCGCATGGGCGATGCTGCCGTCGCCTTCCACGAGGCCGGCCGGCCCAAAACGGGTGTAGGCGAAGGCTTCCACATAGGTGTCGAGCGGCACGCCATGCTGCAGCCCGAGGCTGACGGCGCGGCCGAACGCATCCATCATCCCGCGCATGGCGGGCGTTTCGCGCGGCGGGGTGAGCGCCACCTCGCCCAGCGAGCCATCCGCGAACTCGCCCGTCTGCAGGAACAGCCGGTGGCCGCCGACGCTCGCCTTCTGGGTGAAGCCGCGACGACGGTGCGGCATGTCGCGGCGGGTGGCGGTCCCGGACGCCAGCGCCGGCTGGTGCTCGGGCAAAGGCGGCATGCGGTCCGCGAGGCCCGACAGCGCCCGGTGCATGGCCAGCCACGCATCGCGTCCCGGACGCGAGACGACGCTGTCGCCCGCGAGGCTGAGCGCGAGTGCGGCCTCGGGCGTGAGGCCACGGCCAGAGAGGCGGGCCAGCGTGCTGCCGGACAGGCGGCCATCGGGACGGAGCGGCGAGAAGATCGGCGCGAGACCGCAGCCTTCGACACCCAGGAGCGCATCGACAGGTCCGGGATCGGAAAAGCCGAGCACGATCCGCGGGCCGGGCACGGCGGGGTGCACGCCCTGTGCGAGGGCGGCGAGGCCGGGAACGGCGCAGCGCAGCGGCGCGCGCACGAGCGAGAGCTGCCCGTCCGCGTCGCTGCCCCGGGCCAGCAGGCTGGCCGCCGCGACGAGGCAGCGTGCCACGTCGCGTGCTTGCTCCGACTCGTATTCCAGCCCGAGCCCCGCCAGGCAAGCGTCCAGGTTGGTGAGGAGCAGCGCCGGCTGCGGCGACGCGCCCGTGCGCGCCGCGTGGCTGACCGCGATTCGCAGCGCCTGCGCGACGACGCCCAGCGCGTCCGCGTAGCGTTCGGTCTCGAAGCCGCTGCCCGGCTTCACGAAACCAGCGAGATTGACGATGAACGGCAGTTCGGCCGCTGCCACGTCCCCCATCCAGAAGACCTCCCCGGGTGCCGCCTGACGCAGCAGCAGAAGGGAGGCGAGCTCACGCCCCAGCTCGGGACCGGCGGCCGGGTCGTCCGCCAGCCGCTCGATCCAGTGCGCCGCCCCGTCGGCCAGCGTGACGGCCCCTGCCCCAGGGAGCAGGGCCGCCAGCGCCTGCGCGGCCTGGTCGTCCCAATCGGCCGGCAGCCTGACTAGGCGGGGCGCTGCGTCGGGATCGGCCGCCGCCTGGAGATCGCGCATGCGCACGCCGTTCCAGCGTGACCGCCCGTTCCGCTTCTGCCCGGAAACCGCGCCACCTGCCGCGTCCTCGGACGCTGTGCGCTTGCCGGCTGCCCTGCGGGCGCCAGATGCCGGGTTGCCAGATGGGGAGTTGCCAGATGCTGCGGGCCCGGCTTTCGCCTCGCCTGCCTCTGTTGCCCCGGCGCGCTTTCCCGCCGCCCGTGCTCCGGCCGCGGGCGCGGCGCCTGCGTTGCCGGGCGGAAGGGCGGAGCGGTCGGCGTCGCCGCCGCCCTTTTCGGTTCGGGATCTGGCCATTCCGGCAGGCTAGCGGAGGGGAGGGCGGTGCGAAAGCGCGGCGGTCGGATGCCGCTGTGGAACCTGCGGATAAGTCGGCGCGGAGGCCAGGGCTGCCGGCGCATCAGCCCGGATGGACCAGCCGCCGCAGTCTGCTTATACCTGTCGCCATGAGCAGCATCGGCACGCGACTCTTCACGAGGTTCAGGGGCCGGCTGGTCGGCAAGGATGCCGATGGCCGCGTTTATTACGAGGAACGCGCGCCGGGCGGCTACACGCGCCGGCCGCGCCGCTGGGTGCTGTACCTGGGTGCCGAGGACGCGTCCTCCGTGCCGGCGGAGTGGTGGAACTGGCTGCACTACGCCGACGCCGCGCCGCTGCCCGCCACGGCCCGGCGTCCTTGGCAGCTGCCCTTCCAGGCGAACCGGACCGGCGAGCCGCAAGGCTACAGGCCGCCCGGCAGTGACTATCGCGGCGGCCTGCGCCCGCGCGCTACCGGCGACTATGAGGCCTGGTCCCCCGATGCCTGAGGCCGCGGTCGAAGCGGCTGGCGCCTGAGCCGATGGCGTTGCTGGCCTCGGGCCGCGCGAAGCGCGGCTCGCTCGAATTCGTCACGGGCCTGATCGTCCTGGTCGGTCTCGTCCTGGCGCTTGCCCTGGCTCTGATCGGCAATGGCCGGCGCGGCGAGGACGGCTACCGGCTGAGCGCCCGCTTCGACCATGTGGACGGGCTGACGGTGGGCTCGGACGTGCGGCTCGCGGGTGTGACGGTGGGGCAGGTGGTCGACCAGAGCGTCGACCCGAAGGACTATCACGCCAACGTCGTCTTCACCGTCCGGCACGACATCGTCCTGCCGACGGACAGCTCCGCGATCGTGACCAGCGACAGCCTGCTCGGCGGCAAGTATCTGGCGCTCCAGCCGGGTGGCGCGGAGAAGACGCTGCAGCCCGGCGGCCGCGTGACCCTCACCCAGGGTTCGATCAGCCTCGAGCAGCTGCTGAGCAAGTTCATCTTCAGCGTGACCGACAGCCTGAGCGCCAAGAACAAGAGCCCGGCCGGTGGCGCTGCACCCGCGCCCGTCGGCGGTTCGCTGGAAGGTCCCGCGGGCCCAGGCCAGGGTGGGGCGAGCCAGGGTGGTTCAAGCCAGGGTGGCGGCCTGTGACCAGCCTCAACGGCATCGCGGTTCCCGTTCCGCCCGTCTGGCCGCAGCCGGACGGCCAGCCGGTTTCCTGCCGCGACAAGCTGCGGTTGCTGGCCGAGAATCATCAGGAGCTGCGCGGCCTGCTTCAGGATGCTTTCGAGGACGCGCTGCTGATGGGCGTCGACGAGACGGCCATGCGCCGCATCCTTGTCGAGCTCGTCGGCAGCCTGCGGACGCCGAAGCGCGCATGACCCGGTTTTCCTTGAGGCTCGGCGCGGCAGCGGGGCTGCTCGCGCTCGCGGGCGTGTCCCCCTCGGCCCTGGCCGCGCACTACGTGCCGCCGCCGCAGATGCCGGCGCCCAACACGTGGGAAGGTCGCGACGAGGCGACGGTCCAGCTGCTGGACAAGCTGGATGCGGACGTCCGGACCGTCACGGTGAAGGTCGGTGCCGACCTCTCGTTCAAGAACCTCACGATCACGGTCCGTGCCTGCCTCGACCACCCGCCGGGGGTCCCTGAGGACAACACGGCCTTCCTCGCGATCCAGGACAAGCGCGGGACGACGCCAGCCTTCGGCGGCTGGATGTTCTCCGGCGAGCCGTCGATCGGCGTGTATGAAAGTCCCGTCTACGCCGTGCAGCTGGTGAGCTGCGGCGGGCAACTGGTCGCGCCCATGGCGCCGCCCTTGCCGCCGCTGCCGCAGCCGCCCGCGGACCTCGTTCCGCCCTCGGCCGGAGGCAATGGCGAGGCGCCGGGTCTCGCGCCGCCGGCACCGCCGCCCGCGGCCAATCCCGGCGTGCCGGGGCAGGTGCCGCCCGCGCCGCCCACGCCCGCCGGCAACGCACCGGTCGGCAGCGCGACCTCCGTGGATGGCGAAGCGCCGCCGCCGCCCGCTGGCAGCAGCGTGGATGGCGCGCCAGCCAGGCCGGCGCCGCCGTCCGGCGGAGACCAGGAAAGCGGCCAGGACGGCGACCAGCCGGACCCGGTCTACCCGTCCGGGCCGCCGCACTAGCAGGGCGCCGAGGCGCAGCGCGCTCAGGACTGCGGTCGTAAGCAACCGCATGGCCTGCCGCCTGTTCTGACCGCATGACGAACGTCCCCGAGGACCTCCCCGATCCTTCTGCGCTGCCGCCCCCTGAGCGGGCCGCGTTTCTGCTCGATTTCGACGGCACGCTCGTCGACATCGCGCCGACCCCGGATGCCGTGCGCGTGCCGGAAAAGCTGCCGGCCGTGCTCACGCGTCTGCGCGAGATTTGCGGCGATGCGCTGGCCGTGGTGACCGGCCGGCCGATCGCGCAGATCGACCAGTTTCTCCCGGGCATCCCGTTCGCGGTCGCGGGGGAGCATGGCATCGCGGTGCGCCATGCACCGGACCAGCCGGTGGAGCGTGCCTCGCTGCCGCCTCTGCCGCATGACTGGCTGGAGGCCGCGGACACGCTGGTGGCCCGCCATCCCGGTGCCAGCGTGGAACGCAAGCAGACGGGCTTCGTGTTGCATTATCGCGGTGCGCCCGATGCCGGTCCGGGGCTGCGGGACGCGGCGGAGCAGCTGCTCGCGACCGATGCCAGCCACCGCTTTCATCTGCAGGCGGCGAAGATGGCCTGGGAGATCCGCCCCGGCGGGATCGACAAGGGGAGCGCCGTGCGGCTGCTGATGGAGCGGTCGCCTTTTGCCGGCCGTCTGCCGATCTTCGTCGGTGACGATGTCACGGACGAGGACGGTATACGTGGCGCGGAGGAACTCGGCGGGACCGGCTTCCGGATCCCCCGTAACTTCGCCGATCCGGACTCTTTCCGGGCCTGGCTCGGCCGCCTGTCCAAGACCAGCACCGGAGCCGCACAGTGGGCCGCCTAGTCGTCGTTTCCAACCGGGTTCCCTCGCAGCGCGAGCGCACCCAGCCCGCCGGCGGTCTGACCGTCGGCCTCAAGGACGCCATACGCGGCCAGTCCAGCCTCTGGTTCGGCTGGTCCGGCGAGGTGAAGAGCCGCAGCAGCGACCCCACGCCCACGCTCGTCGAGCAGGGCGGCGTCACCTACGCGACGATCGACCTGACGCCCGCGGAGCATAAAGGCTTCTACCAGGGCTTCTCGAACGGCATCCTTTGGCCCGTGTGCCATTACCGCGTCGGCCTGATGCAGTACAGCCGGGATGAGCTCGAGTCTTATCTCGAGGTCAACGAGCTGTTCGCGCGCACGCTCAAGCCGCTGTTGCGCCCGGACGACATCATCTGGGTGCAGGACTACCATTTGTTCCCGCTCGGCGCCGCGCTGCGCCGGCAGGGCGTCAGCGCCCGCATCGGCTTCTTCCTGCACATCCCGTTCCCGCCCGACCAGCTGTTCAGCGCGCTACCCGGCAGCGACCGGCTGCTTCGCGACCTCGCGGATTACGACGTGGTCGGCGTGCAGACCGAGCAGGACGCGGCGAACCTGAACGACAGCCTGGCCAATCACGGCATCGACGTCCGGGCAGGGGCGTTCCCCATCGGGATCGACCCGGACCAGTTCGCGGCAGACGCCACCGCGGGCATGCGCAGCAAGGAGATGGGGCGGCTGGACGACGCGCTGCGCGACCGGCGCCTGATCATCGGCGTCGACCGGCTGGACTACTCCAAGGGCCTGCCGGAGCGCTTCCGTGGCTTCGAGCGTCTGCTCAAGCGCTTCGAGGCGCATCGCGGCCACGTCTCGTTCCTGCAGGTGGCACCGGTCTCCCGCGGCGAGGTCGCGGAGTACAAGGCGCTGCGCCGCACCCTCGACGAGCTCACCGGCCGGATCAACGGCGAGTGGGCGGAGATCGACTGGAACCCGCTGCGCTACATCACCCGCGCCATCCCG
>Ga0157362_1000430_pt1 | contig 14201 bp, 5 predicted proteins | sample AttlaeALBM3_FD_111480 | JGI IMG/M metagenome (GOLD analysis project Ga0157362, IMG submission 111480) | Fungus gardens microbial communities from leaf cutter ant in Ribeirão Preto, State of São Paulo, Brazil - Atta laevigata ALBM3 | ecosystem: Host-associated > Fungi > Mycelium > Unclassified ... | reverse complement strand
TCTCTCTCTCTCTCTCTCTCTCTCTCTCTCTTTATCTCTCTTTTTTTATTTTTACGTAAAGCGGCAGTCATTAGCCGTACAACTGGTTGTTCTTCACCTTCGATGTATTCCCTTGGATGAATAATAAAGAGACATGGAAACTGTTTTTCGTACAACGCTACCAATGGCACCAAATGCATAGTCGTATTTGAAATTCGGCCATCTTTTGTTCATGTCTGAGGCATTATATTATTCATTCAAGCGGTTTCAAGCACGAGCGTGCATTTGGCATATGTTCCTTTACTCCGGGATAGACCATCGATGGAAGTCACTGCCAAAGCATTTGGCTCGACAACACTAAAAAACGTGTTAATGACAAAAGATTTATTCATTATAAAGAAATTATACTGCAGTAAAGTTTTGTTAAAATTTATTTCTTTTAAAATCTGTCAAATCGATTTTGCATATTAGTTTATTGATATCAAATATTAATATATTATCATATTACTAGTATATATTAATACTTAATATTAATTGTGATAATTACAAATGTCATACGTTTTAAATACACAATATGTTTATTTATGGCGGTACAAACCTAGATTGGCAAATTAGTAGATTTTTTTTAATTAAGAGTAACTAATTAATAGAAAAAAGTCATGTATATATATGAGCAATATCAATATTTTTATCTTATCTATATATATATCTTATCTATATATATACTAAAATTTTCCAGCAGTATTTATTTATTTCTCGATTTTATTTTTTCTTTTTGTTTGTAGAAATGATAAAAATATCATGAATATATTTTGAGTTGACTTTGAAAATGATGCACAAAAAATCCTATTGGAAACGCGATATTACAGTATTGATCGAGTTTATATCTCCATAAACATATATATTTAAATTATAGCGTAAAATAATTTACAATCACACTGAATCATGGGGCAAATTTATGATTTTCAGAAGTGATTGCTCCAGATGATTCTCTCGTAGAGAACTCTGAAACTACGATCACAGCTGTAGCTTCGCAAGCAAAAGAGGCGGTAAACACGACATCGCCAGTCGATAGGAATTTGTCCTCAGAATCATCCTCGGTGTTAACATCTTCTTCGGTTGCGAATACTTCCAAGGCAGACAATACGTCAGATGAGGAAAAGATTCGAGGAAAACTTTTAAAAAGCCATTCGGTATCTACGGGAACGTCTCCTCCACCGCAGAGCATCTCGACTCAAGTAAGTATTGTTTGAATAAGATATTATTTATATTTGTGAAATATTCTACGAACAAATATGGACGAAAATATTACTTAAACAGAAGATTAGATGAAAATAAATTTTGCATTAAAATATTTTAGACTTATGACTATCTCCCTGCAAAAGGGACTCTCAGAAGATCCGCGTCGACAACAACGTCAAAGAGTTATTCATATTATGATGATAGCGATGGTGAGGTGAGCGAAAATTTGCGAATAAATTAAAACATAATTAAATATTAAATAAAAGCATCGGAAAAACTACGTTCTACGTTCAAAAAAATCATCGATAAAATATTTTTTAGTAAGAAATAAGACGTTTTGCATCTTCCGCTTCATACGTGATCGATCACGGTCTTTGTACGTTCTAATAAAGGAACAAGATGAAGCATTTGTTTCAGGAACAAGCCGGATTCGTAAATAGTCCCGATTTGTATCCACGAGCATTACAGGAACAGTATCTTCAGCAGTTGATAATCGATCATCGAAGCAGAGAGCGGACCAGAAGAAACTCCGTTGACTCGTCCCACCTTTATTATTGTTCCAGGGTAAACTCGCTTACGAACTCAAGCCTGACGAATTTTTCTTTGTATTTCGTCATTCTCGATCTAACCGTTGCAATAATTAGCCTCGGTGTGAGCGTAGGCAGGATGATATTTTAATTTTTTTAGCATCCTCCAATCGCTTAATAGATCGCTTTATGTATATTTATTATGCTTATTTGCGTAATACATTTACAGCTGCTACTTCTGGTATATTAATTTAAACACGCACTTTAACAGCATATTAAAGATAATCTATGATGGTGGAACTCCACTATAATTGTGACAAGCTCCATATCAAGTAATACCGTTCACTGCAATCTTATGCTTTTGCCAATTTTTGATGAGGTAATTATTGATGGCAATGTGCTTTTACTGGTTTCAGGAACCCAGCCAATCTAGATACACGGAAGCAGGTTCCAGTACAAGTCAAGCAGTCTCCACGTTGACTCGTCAAGGATTGGAGATAGTGGAGCTCCTACGGGAAGCCGAGAAGCAGGGATTTATGACCGATGACGTTCAAGTCGCTTTGGCGCAAGGCGCATCGAATCCTATCGAGTGGCTTCAGACGCAGTGGCCGCATCTGGTGGAGACTGTGCAGGTTTTGGTGACCGCGCAGGGCAAAGAATTGAAGCAGAACAGCATCGGTGTGCTCTCACCAGCCGAGGCGAAAGAGGCCCTACGCTTAGTCAAGGGCGACATGTGGAATGCAGTTGCGATAGCTATTCAACGCAGGCAGCAGAAAGTGCGTGCGAGGAAAAATTTAAATATTTAAAATCTTTGATGAGATTACTTTGATCATCATTAATTTGTCATCTTTTCGATTGGCAGTGCGAACAGATCATGGCAAAGGGAAATTTTGCGCTCACAGACGTTATCAGAGCTCTCGATAATAACGCTGGTATCGAAGATACCACTCTGCTTGAGCTGCAGAAGAATCAGCTCAAACCCTTTTTAATGAGGATTTGGGGTCCTCCGGTCGGGATGGAAAATGAGGAGGCTGCACCGCACGAAGGTCAGTGAATGTTTGATATACGTCAATTATGATAATTTATAGTATTTTTCAATGTTTCAATATTTAAATATTTGATATTAAAAGAAAATATGTTAATATTATTTTTTATAGTAAGCATCATTTTTATATATTGTTATTATTTAATATTTATAGATTTTAAAAATATATTGATGTCTATTTTTTCCATTTTATATGCAATCTGAAATTTTACTAATCAATATTGCTTATGATGTATTACAATTTACTATTAGAACTTACTATTAGAACTTATATTTTCCTTATATGCAATAGAAAAATATATATAATTTTAGAAAATTAAAAGTGAAAGATTAAATATTTTAAATTAACAAGAATAAAGACTCTTGAAATTGAAATAACAAAATTAAAATAGAATTAATAAAAGTTTAGCTCGACTCGTCTTTTGACTCACATTTGAGGGCTAATAAAATTAATCCTTCTTAATATTATTTTATCAAATGTAACTATCTAGCATTATCGCTAGACTTATTACTCGTATTTATCGCTAGACCTAGTACTCTATTTTAAATTTGTATTTATTTTATTTACCGGCACATGTATAAAAAAGTCATAAGGACTTAATATTCGAGGAATAAATAAAGATCATCGATATGCGCCGATTTTTCTTTTTGCCGCAGACGCAGCGAGTGCGGTCGGTGGTGGGACAGGGATTGGTTCCACGGAACAAGTTTCGAATGTGTCCGATACGGAAGCGCAGAAGCAGGTAATGTCACCAATTGTTGATCATTTCGTGGCGTTGCAAGCCGACTTTCAAAAGCAACTGGCAGCCCTCAGAGAACTGACAGATAACTGGCGACACGAGAAAGATCCCCCGAATAAATTGGGTAATAATAAGTCTGATAATCTGTATGACCACTCTGATGAGCCCACTGTTCTAATCGATGCAAATCTGGTCCCAAGGGCCGTACAAGCGCTCGACGTAGCGGAGCCAAGCAATCTTACGATCACGCGGCAAGAACAGACGACCGTAGATTCGCGGGATGATTTAAAGTACTCGTTGAACACTACGAAATCAACAGAAAGCTTGGACCAAGCAGATGCCGCGTTGCCTATAGAAATTCCCGCATCCACAGTCGATCTCACGAAGAGTGAAATGGACTCCTCACACACGCTTAAATACTCCTCAAAAATTGACAACGCTGATGATTCAACTGGAGAATCATCGACGATTGATGCCGACAAAAGTGTTGTGCAAATTAGTAAATCCAATCTGCTAAAATTCGTTGGTCAGAAGAACGATGAAGTGAAACAAACCGCGCGGTTGCACGAAGAGACGAGAGAAACGCGTGCTGACACGCCTATATCGATCGATAAAATTGCAGCGATGGAAGTTACGAATTTACCGGAGGAACAGGAAAGATTATTACCAAATAACTCCGGAGTTGAAGTATCCTCATCACACAGAACTCCTGCGCTTGACACAACGAATAATACGGAACCGGGTCAGTCCTCTTCTACGCGCCAGGAAACTTTGAGTGGTTCTGAATTACCTCCTGATATAGCAAGACAGAGCACCGCGATGGAGAACAGCGAATCACTCGTTGAAGTTGGGAAGTCTGTAGAATTGAGCGGAACACTTCGTATCTCTTTCCCAAATTCGAGTGTTCCCCAACGAGCCGATATATTGCCGCAGCATGCATCGTGGGACGAATCCTCAATCGCGGATACGGCGAACGTGACGGAGAAAGTACACGCGAGCGCATCCGAAAGGGATCTTTCCGCACGGGAGCAATCTGATCAGCGTGTCATAAAGGAAATCCCCACGCAGAATAACGAGCCGCACAACGTAGCGGTGGAAGCTCTGCTGTCTGCCATGAAATCACTGCCGGAACAATTTTTGACGCCGTTCATAACAGCGATGCAAATGCTGTCACCCGAGAAAGGTGATGTCAACGTAACTTCTGATGTGCAACTTATGAACCAGTTAAATACTTTACACAGCATGAAAATTGATGACCATAAAATTGATGTCGAAATCACTGAGGCCGAAATCACTGACAGGAACATTAACACTCTTCAGAAATCAATGGTAACAGATGTTCTTTCAAGAATTGATGCTGAGCAGAAGTCCGTTTCCGCAGTCGTGCTTGAAAATAAAACTGGATCGCAGCCACTTTCAGAAGAAGGTCAAGAAGGTAAAGATTTAGAAAAAAGTCCCGAAAAATTGAAAAGCAACAAGATTATCGATAAGGAAATCGCAAGATCTAAGATTCCGGAATCTCGGATGGTGAAGTCTCGGTCGAGCGTTCCAGACATTAAGCAACAACATCAGGATGTAAGATCGGTAGGTACAGACACGGACGAGTCTAACATTTCGCAAACTAACATCGCAACGGATCTGACGTTTTCCGATTCGATGAATGTAATGGACAAAGACACTCCTGAAGAATCTCGGGTCATGAACGAGGCGGTAACATCAAATGTAGAAATAGCTGAAGCGTCACAAACAAACGTCGTCGAGGAAATATATTCACGTAAGAATTCTTTAGAGATAGTTGACGTGTCTGCAAGAAATAATAATCAAGGAGAATCTGTTGGAGACGAAATCGTGTCGAAGGCAAGATCAGTTGAGGAAATACATTCAGGTGAATTATTGAATTTTCACGTGCAACCGTTAATAATATCTTCAACGCATGATCAATCTCTCGTCCAAAAATCTCTCGAGCTTACATCTGTTGATAATTGCTCGACTGATACATCATCGTCATCAAAGGAAGCAGAAAGCTCTTCCGAAAAAACATCTCATGAAAAGCTTCTCGTTGATACGGACATTGATTCACTCTTAAAAAATAACTTGTTACGAGACAAAAATTCATTAGCTTCTATAAATAATTTTAACGTGGAAAAATCTGCTGTTCAATCAATAACGGAAATAAATGTTTTATCAGAAGAATTGATCATTCATAATTCTAACACCGATCATTCGACTGTTTCACATGAAGTAATAATGAACGTGACTAATATGGCAAATAAACAGAATATTAACAAATCAGACGAGCGACAATTAAACGATTCATCTCATGCGCATGTTTCAACATCAGCTTCATCAACTTTATCTACTTTATCTCTCGCAAAAATAAATTCATCTTCTGATCATTCTCTCGATATTAAATCACCGCTCGTCGAAATATTCGATGATCAAGGAACGACATTGCGTCATGATAAAAATGATACAAAGCCGATCGTTTCGAAAAATGCGGTGCACGTTTCGGAAAAAGTAGAACAGACAATTTCGGTCACATATCACACTCCCGCGAGCGACGATAAAAATGAAACTACGTTGAAAGAAAACGTGCCTGTTGAGCAAAATACGACCAATAATTTATCCATTACTCAATCGCGAACTATTGAAAGTACCGTACCACCATTAATACACTCGCATGCCGCCATGGAAATGAATTTAAATAATCTACATAATCAAGAGAAGGAAATTACATTTGTCTTGGCAAAATCCGACAATTTAATGATTGAACAAACCTCAGATGTTCAATCTTTAACAGATTCACAGGATATTATAAATCAAGATCAATTATTTTCGACAAAAAATCAAGAAATAACTACACTTCCACATAATCATATAACACATACAAAAGTAATATCACCCTCTTTATCAAAAAATAATCTTGATGTTAATACTTACTCTAAAAATATTTCGAATCTTGAAATATCAAACAGTTTTAGTGACCTTAAAACTTCAAAAGGCATCAAAATTCCAGAAAATAGTAAAACAGTGTCTATTCCTGAAATTTCAAAATCTATTGATAACAACTCTGTTGCAAATAGTAATAAACTCCTCGACGAAAATGTACATAATCAATTAAGTAAATTATCAAATAATAATAATGACATACCAGATAACACGTCTCCTCGATTATCTGTCGAACATGTTCTTTCTTTAGAATCGAAAAAAAGTATTTCACATCCCATAAATCGCGACGAGGAACTTCATCTCAGAGACGAAGTTTCTCAATCTCATGATGACAAGAGACAAGACATAAAAATGTCAAATTCAACGACAAGAAATATCTTACATGCGCTTAAAAATTTCAATATATTCTTTACAACCCCGACTGAGGGGAGAAATATCGCTTCAACAGCCAACGAAGACTCCTTCTCGGATTCTATTATAGCAAATGTCAACGACGCGACGCCCGGAATACCTGACACTTTTGAAATAAAGGTCTCAGAATCGCCAGTAACAACAGTAAATGATTGTGCGCCGATAAAAAATATCGCAAATGTCGTTGAACGCGAAACGGGTCAGATCGAAGGTGTTGATACAATGGAGAATGCGAAAAATGTCGATTCGTCCGGAAATGAAATTTCAATCATAGCATCTAACGAACAGGTTGAGCCATCAAAATTATCGAATAATGAAAGTTTGATAGAAAAAAATACAGAACAAGTAAATCAATCTCGTAAAAGCGTGATCGCGAAACCCGTCGTGAGTCGTAGATCGAGATCGCCTCTTAAAAAGATCGTCCGAAGAAAGTCGCCCGTTAAGATAGTAAAAAAATCAGCAAGCGTACCGAGAAAAAATTTAGCACGGAAAAGCGCAAGTCCATACAATACGACCGTTACAAAAGCGAAAGCAACGGTTAACGAGATTACTAAAAAGTCGAATCGAGCAATGCAGTCCGATAAATCGCGAATTAAAGAACTCTTAAAGCCCACGTATATCGCGAACAATAAGACAGACAATAAAAATAAATTAGTTGTAAAAGAACCAGATAAAACTGTTAAACAATCACTAAATAGCGTGCAAAAAACTGCGGCAGATATTAAAGTAAATGATAATAAAAAGGTTTCTATGTCCGGTTTAGAAAAAATATCGATAGTCAATAACGTGACCAATCTCGAACCGCAAACTAAAGTACCTATTGTTAAAAAATATAATGGAAATAAATTGGAAAATTTTAAAAAGAGAACACCGGAATATCCTAAAAACAAAATTATTGAAGATATTCAAAATAAAAATCCGGGAGGCTCGAAAAAAGCGGAGACTTTTGAAAATCGAGCAATAAAGAAGATAAATCACAAAATTGAAATTTCGAACGACGATAAAGTTTTAATAAAAATGGAAAAATGTAATTTAAAATCTAAATCGTTTTTACCGTCAAAAATACCCATTCTACAACGAAAAATCACGCAATTAACAGATAGTGCTTCATCAAACTTTTCTAAAATAAATTTAAATGACACGTCTTTATTAAAGAGCGCATCAACTAAATTGCCAATAATGTTGCCAGCAATTTCGAAATTATCTTTAAAAATTCCGAAAAAAGCTAATGTATCGAACTTGCCAACCATACAGAAAATTGATTCTAAGGATTCTAATAAACTGAAGAGAAATCAAATTCAATCTAATGATAGAGCGATTAAAATTACAGAAATTACAGAAAATGTGAAAGAAAAGCAAATCTTGGAAGAGAATCATGCTAAAGAAAGTACTGTGGAAAATGAAAAAACCGAAAAACCTCCGAAAGTTAAGTCAATAGAATCGGAATTAAACGAGAATTCACAAGTGTCGAACTCGACGCATAACGATCCGTCCGCGGATCTTGGCAAACAATTGGAAGTCGAAAACGCAATCGAGGAAAGCTCGGATGCTTTCAGCTCCGATTCCGAGTGTTCTGAAGAGGATGAAGACACAGGAACAGCAAAGTACATTTCTGATCATAACTCGGAATACAATTCTGTCGAGGAGTTCACGGATGCGGAGTTGTTGTTGGAGAAAACGCTAAATGAGATAAGGTCTGAAATATCGGAGTCTGAAGAAGAACGCACAAGCGAATCCGAGGAAAGTGAGGCCGTCACTTATTCGTACGAGACGGAAAGCCACGATCATGATTCTACATCGTCCAAAGACTCAGTCGATGAACAGGAGATTAAGTCAAGTGAAATGGAAGATTCGGTGGAAGATGTATATGAAGAATTATCGTCCGAAAGGGAAGAGATGAATGAACAAGTCGAAACTTTGCAACGAGTTGAAGTGCTTGATAAAGAGACCGACGTTATAATACACAACGAAATAAATGGCAATGAAGCCATCATTGCAAACAGAATGGAGAGTAATTTTCAGGTTACGCAAAAAGATAAAGAAAATAAGTTGAAGGCACCAACTATTACTATGGTCGTAGAATTACCTCGGTCGGAAATAAACTCGGAAATTAATGAAAAGACATTAGAAATTTCTCAGAATCTTAAAGCAGATTCTAACATTGCTGTAATAGATTCGGCGACAGCATCTTTAGCGAATATCAAGCAGAATACAAATTCTAAAGAAAATATCCAGTCACAAACGAATGACTTGAAAAAGGATGACACAAAGCTTGAAGTCGCCAGCGAAATCGAGCAAAGGGATCAGTCGACAATGCAGACCGATGCGATAAAGACACTGAGAGTCACGAATCGCGAGTCACGAGATAAACGCGTGAAAGTAGGTCGAAGGGCGAGCACGGGTAGTAAAGAGAGTATCAAAATCGAGAATGATACATTAAAGAGGGTGGATCGGGCTCGAGCGCCCAAGAAACGATTTTCCCTCGTAGCCAGTTTCATCCGTCGGTTCGAGGGCGAAGAGAATGCCGAAAGGGAAAGCATCAGGTGCAAGAGACAAGGATCTCCCAAAACGGAGCGGGAGGTCAGTAGACGAGAGTTGCCAAAGTGATACACGACCCTCCCCTCTCCCTCGTAGAAAATGTCAGTTGCCAAAAAGTCCTCGCGAATGTTCGAGCCGCCAAGAACCGGCCTTTTCTATCGTTGGCAGGCCAATGTCTACAAACAGCTCGAAATGTCAAGTGGGTGGGAAAGGGGATCGAACACAAATAAGTGTTCTCTCAATTTTAACCGCGCGTTAATGGGTTAATCATTTAACTGTAACGAGACGTAGCTAACGCGAAGGTAAGTATTGTGTCGTGACTAATTCATTGTCTGTAAGGAATGGAAATATTACTTATTTTCTAAAATGTGATGGTATTTGATTACTTAGGAAATTGAATATTATATTAAATAATATTCAATTTATAATAAATATTAATTCGATATTCTTCATATTTTAAATGTAAAATATTTAAGGTGTTCTATATATGAATAAGCATCTATTATAAATATATCAATTAATCGTTTTATTTTAGTAGTAGACGAAATGTTGATATTTTAGTTGAGATTTATGTTTTTTATATTAGGTGTAGTAAAAAGAAATCCATTATTTTTTCATGAAATTGAATGGAAAAATAATGGATTTCTTTTTACTACACCTAATATTTATCAAATGAAAGAGAGCTCGTTTTTAGACGTTGGTGCGGTCTTCTCTTGCATGACAAAAATTTTGAACTTCCTACTTTCAAAATAATTTTAATTTAAGCAACAGAATACTTCATTTTGTTCTTCATAATTCATCTATTGAATTTAGATGTGAAGAAAATGTCAATATTGCACAATATACTTCATAATTTCCAAAATACCGCTTATATTGTACTAATTACACAGACTTGTAAATGGTCCATGTTTATATATCGATAAACGATAGATCTCAAGCTTTTCACTTTAGGTCGAGATTTGTAGACGAAGCTAAAATATCCTTTTTATACCATATGTGGAAACTACGTACGTGCCGATATCGGAGCAATCTTATGTCCATCACGTGTGCAGAGAATAGCGCGTCGTCTCCTGGCAGAGGGTCGAGCCGCGAATTACGATGAGGCCGAGGTTGCCGCTAGTTTGCTAACTCTCAAGTTCGGGGACACCGAAGCACTTCAGGCCGCGAAAGAATGCTCCAGCATAGAATCCGCGCTAGCCTTCTTGCAGCAGGAGTGCGAGCTGTGCACTGGTCGTTTCGCAATGAGTCAAGTGAGTATTCAGTCCATCGCGAGGAATCTGGAAAATTAAAGAATGCGAAAAATAAAACTTTTTGATTAATTTCAAAAAAGAAATGTCAATCAATGTCTTTCTTGTGTTCTTAAATTTTTATCTAAATTTATTCATCTTTGCAAATCTTACAAATTTTATTCTAGTTTATTAAAATAATCAAAAATCAGACAAAAGATATCAACAAGAAAGCGTATTGTCATTTTTTAATTTCTTTTTATTCTACTTGTAAATTTTTCTCACTTAGATAGTGTCCATGCTAAAGTGCGTACATCGCTGCTGCAACGAATGCGCGAAGAATTACTTCACTATTCAGATCAGCGACAGGAACATCACAGATGCCGTTTGTCCATATTGTAAGGAACCTAATCTCAAGGATGCGAGCGAAGACGAAGTTCTAGAGTATTTCAGCAATTTGGACATCCAATTGAAGACCCTGCTGGATCCGCCAATTCATGAACTCTTTCAGAGAAAACTCAGAGATCGGACTCTGATGCAGGATCCAAATTTTAAATGGTGTATTCAGGTAATTATTTAATTGCAATCTTCAAATTCAATATTTAAAAAATATATAAAAAAAAATTATTAAATATATAAAATTATTATTAAATATATAAAAAAAAATTATTTTCCAGTGTTCAAGCGGATTTTACGCCGATCCTGATCACAAGCGCTTAATTTGTCCTGATTGTCGATCTGTCACTTGTGCTTTTTGCCGAAGACCAGTATGTATGAAACTTTTATGATTTTGATAATGTTGGTATTAAATAAGAAGGCAATAATTTATTTTTGCATGTCTACTTTAGTGGGAAAAACAACATGAAGGAATTTCATGCGAGAAATTTGCCGCTTGGAAGGACGAGAATGATCCCGACAATCAAGCCGCAGGTTTAGCCAAACATTTGGCCGACAATGGCATCGATTGTCCTAAATGCAAGTTTCGTTATTCGCTGTCTCGAGGAGGTAATAATTATTAACTATTACACTTTACTGCAAAGACAATAATAAGAAAACAATTTTATATTAATTTAATTTTATTGTTTTGAGATTTTATCATTTAATTCTCAATTTTAATTATTTAAGTTTAATTGGCGTCTTTCAAAAAATTGCTTCGTAACACTTTTCTTTGAATGTTTCTAAAAGAAAACCATTACTACATAAAATTGCAAAATACAAATTCCGCAATGATTATTGTTTTTATTCTGTTTTGAAGAGATAATAATGTTACACTTTACTGCAAAGATAATTTACATTTATTCAATCTTATTTATTATGAAATTTTATTATTCAATTCTCGACTTTAATTGTTTAATTTGTATTTCTTGCATAAAAAGAATTACTTCTTCTTTCTTTGTTAAATATTTTTAAAAGAAAACCATTATTATAAAAATTGCAGAATACGCAGTAGTTACTTTTATTTTATAAAAACAATATGATAATGAAAGAATTAATGAATGTTGATTTCAAATATTATCTTAATATACGCGGGCCATTTTAATACCACGTTATTTTTTTTTATCGATCTCGGGTGAGTTTAAAATATGGGGCGAGATATTTTTTCTAAATTATTCGATATGCATATCACAGGAACATTTTTCGAAGCTCGCTGAAAAAAAAGAGGGCTCGTGAATTTTTATAGGTTGCATGCATTTCACGTGCAGTCAGTGTAAATATGAGTTTTGCTGCGGTTGCGGCAAGGCTTTCATGATGGGAGCAAAATGTGCGGTCAGCCCTTATTGCGCTAAACTGGGCCTGCACGCTCACCATCCACGCAACTGCCTCTTTTACCTTCGTGATAAGGAGCCGGCGCAGTTGCAGCAGTTGCTCAGAGAAAACGGCATCAATTACGACACCGAAGGTCCCGTCGGACAACGCAAATGCAAGGTGCAACTGCAGAAAGAAACGCCGACCGGGGTCGTGGATGCTGTATGCAATTTCGATGTTGTCGAGGGTCACGCTGGTTTGTGCAGGTAAGCTCTATCACAGTGAACTCGATATTCGCTACAAATTTTTATAAATAAATAATAATTTTTATAAATGTTTATAAAATTAAAACTTGAATTGATAGACTATAAAGCTAAAAGATAAAATTTTGAAATCTGTTTTGAAAAACTTATCATTATCCATTCAATTATAAATGATAATAAAATTATAAATAATAATAAAGATTGCTAATAATAGTTGTGACAGAAAAATTCAATTAAGATTGTAAATACTATAATATTATATGTATTTCTTTCTTTCATAAATAACTGAAAAATTATTTATAGAAATAGTTTTATTAGTATCAATTAAAGTTATTTCAGTAATTCTTCGAAATCAAAACCTTGAATCTTGATAGAGAAGATTCCAAATAGTACATACAATCCGCGACGCGTTCGTCAATCAGCTTTAGAATTTCAGGCTGCGTTCAGAAATTTTTCTCAGATGCATCCAGGTATCATTTTATCTTTGTTTAATTCGGTGAACAACAAAAAACAAGATATATGTCCTCTGAATTCCTGAACGCATCCTCATTCACGAGTATATATTATTGGGAATACTTATCGGTCCTAATCTTGCGGCAATTCCAAGCATTTTTTTCAAGCGATCTCGCAGTGAAGCCACTATCTTTTCCTATCCCATTTTCTTATTTCTGCTCCCAGTCGATCGTTATAACGAGATCCTCCGTGTATCTCTCAGGATTCATTACGTCGAGTATCTAGTTCGAAAGATCCGTTTGACGCAGCTGGAACCGCTGCCCTTGCTAAACATGGACGATCTCGAAATGTGCGTGCGACGCGCCGGGCTGAAACTGCCCGCGAACTGGTACGGGCGCGAACCGGAGTATTACAGGAACGATCTGGTTAAGGTAAACATAGGCGGGGAACCGCATGTCGTGGGCCTGACTAAAATCTTGGGTACTTTTCCCCCGCAGGCAGCACTACATTGAATACTTGGCGGGCCTGGTGCTCAAGGGCAGGCTGGATCCCGTGGCAATCTTTGACTTGAACGACGCCAAGCAAGAGTTGCGCCGACGGGGAAAAGTTCCCCCTGCGAAGGACCAGGAAATGTCCGAGCGGGATTACCTCGAGGCTTGCATTCAGGTGACTAACACGATTCCTCCATGTCTTCTTGCTCCTCCTTTTCCTCCTCCGCTGCTGTTGCCAGTCTGTTCCTCCAGTTCTTTCGGTTCCTCCTCGCATCTCCTGCCGTGACCTATTGACCGAATTAACATAGCAGTTGCATGAAAGTAGAATTCCTGCGTGCACGAGACATTCGTAAAGTGAATTCGACAAAATCGTAAAAGTGAATAAATCGCCGCAAACCGCCGCAAATTATCGAACGTATCTTGTATTGCGACATTATAATTCTTTCCGAGTGCACTATGAAGGATAAATGAACAGAAGACTCAACGAGAATATATATTCTATTATTCACACTTATAATTTTTTTCGAGTGCACTATGAAGGATAGATGAGCAGAAGAATCAACGAGAATATATTCTAAATAAAATTCAATT
>Ga0157362_1000429_pt1 | contig 14210 bp, 11 predicted proteins | sample AttlaeALBM3_FD_111480 | JGI IMG/M metagenome (GOLD analysis project Ga0157362, IMG submission 111480) | Fungus gardens microbial communities from leaf cutter ant in Ribeirão Preto, State of São Paulo, Brazil - Atta laevigata ALBM3 | ecosystem: Host-associated > Fungi > Mycelium > Unclassified ... | reverse complement strand
GGCTGCGCATCCTCGCCCAGCCTCAACGCCTCATGATCCTCTCGGCCCTACTCGACAGCACACATGCCGTCAGCGAACTCGAAACCATGACCGGCATCGGCCAACCCACGCTAAGCCAGCATCTGGGCGCCCTCAGACGTGCCGGCCTGATCGAATCCCAACGCGAATCCCGCGCCATTCACTACTGCTGGGCCGACACGCCCGATGCCCGGCGGGCCCGCGTCCTTCTGATGAGCCTTCAACCCGGCGCACTTCCGCCAGAACTACCTTCTCCCGCACCTGAAGCCACACCCGGGCCAGCAGCTTCGGCGCGTTTTGCCCGTATTCTTCACCCCTGACAGTCCTTAATCAGGAATTATCTAATCCCTATTTAAAGACAATAAAGGAAGTATAGTTGCGATAAAGTGATTCGGAGATGAAACTGCAAAAGCCCCATACGCTTACCTGAAGGTAAGGAGAAAGAACATGATCCGTTATTTTATCGCTCTGACCGGCCTGGCATTTGCACTGACGCAGACCGCTGGCGCAGCCACCCGCGAAGAACAGACGAAGGCCTGCAAGGGCGATGCGCTGCGCCTCTGCGCGCTTGCCATTCCTAACGAAGCCAAGATCACCGCCTGCATGCAGAAGAAGATCGACAAACTATCCCCGAAATGCCGCGCGATGTTCACACCTCTCCCTCAAGCCAAAAAAGCATCTGCACCCAAGCCGAAACAGGGCTGAAGCACTCCTGCAAACCAGTTTGACGGATCCGTGATTGCGAAATCGTCTATTTCCGTAATCCCTCCCGCGTCCGTGACTGGTTTCCACCCGACAGACTGGATATGGTGCGTCCAGTGATTTTCAACAGAATACTGACATCACACCGCAACCGTCAGGATCGGACCCGACAGGCCTGGTGTGTTTTGCTGGACAGACCGGAACAATGACCCGACAGTACGACCGCCGCAAAGTAACCCTCAAGGACGTGGCAGCACAGGTCGGGGTTTCCCACACAACGGTTTCCAATGCCTATATCCGCCCTGGCCAGCTCTCGGCCGCCCTGCGCGAGAAGATCCTCGCCGCCGCGCAGGAGCTTGGATATACCGGCCCCGATCCAGCGGCCAAACAGCTTGCCACAGGTCGCGCAGGCGCTCTGGGCTTCCTGTTCAGCGAAGACCTGCCCTATGCCTTCACCGATCCCGCGATCCTCAGCGTCCTCAACGGCGTCGCCCGCTCCTGTGACGAGCGGGAAACCGATCTCGCCCTGATTTCCGCGGGCAGCAACCTACGCAACCGCACAGCTCCAGTCTCGCTCGGCAATGCTGCCGTGGACGGGTACATCCTCTACTCCGTCGCCCCAGACAGCCGATGCGTCATGATGGCACAGCAGCGCAACGTCCCCCTCGTGGTGGTGGATCAGCCCCGTCTCAACGGCGTACCCTATGTCGGGATCGACGATCGTGGCTCTGCCTACCGCGCAGCCAAGACGCTTCTCGATCTCGGGCACCGGCATTTCGGCATCCTGTCACTCAAGACGGCCCATGACGGATATTTCGGCCCGCTGACCGCCAAACGCCGCGACAATATCGCCCACAGCACCATCGCCATGCGCCTTGAAGGCTATGTGCTCGCATTGCAGGAAGCCGGGATCGCGCCCGAGGACGTCCCGACCTGGGAAATCCCGATCAACTCCGAAGACATGGGCGCCCAGGGCGTACGCCATCTCCTCAATCGCGCCCAACGCCCGACCGCCATCCTCGCCATGAGCGACCGCGTGGCCATCGGCGCCATGCAAACCATCCGTGCGCTTGGCCTGAACATCCCGCAGGATGTGTCGATCTTCGGCTTTGACGACATCCCCGCCGCAGAAGGCGCGGACCTGAGCACGATCCACCAGCCGCATGAGCGCAAGGGCACGGAAGCCGTCCGCCTGCTCAGCGCCGCCACAGGCAGCAACGAAAACGTCATCCTTGAAACCGAACTGGTCCTGCGCGGCAGTATCGGCCCCGCCGCCTGAACTTCCCGTTCGGGAGGCCTTCAGCCCTGAAGCGCCGCCGGCAGGTCCGCGAAAGCGTCAATCCGCAGATCCGGCCCCAGTGCGACGCATTGCTGCGAAGACCCATGACCGTAACTGGCCCAGCATGAGGCAATTCCAGCGTTACGCGCGAACTGGAGATCGGCCACGGTATCGCCCACCATCAGGAAAGCCGAGCGCGGCAGATCGGGAAAAAGCGGACGAACACGTTCTTCCATCACACGCGGATCGGGCTTGTGCGGGAGGTTCGGCTCTGACGCCACAACAGCGCTGAAAAACGATTCCAGACCAAATCGCGCCATGCTCGCATGGACCGTGGGCGCATGCTTGTTGCTAAGAATGGCGAGAGTTTTCCCCTGCTCCTTCAGAGCGGCCAGCGTCTCCACCACGCCGTCGAACAGGACCGTCTCTTCCTCATCAGCCGCCGGATAGAACGCCCGATAGTGCCGCACGAATGAGGCGGCCTCGCGTTCGTCGCTTTTGGGTACGATCGCTTGGAACAGGGTCTGGAGCGTCCCGCCCCGCGTCAGTTCCTGTTCAAGGACATCAGTGGAGGGCGCTGTCACACCCACCGCATCAAAGGCCTCTTTCAAGCTGCGCAGAATAGCGGGCCGCGTCTCCGCCAGAGTGCCGTCATAATCGAGGAGAAGGATCGAAAAACGTGTCATATCCCCTTTTCCCCCGCCCGGCGCCGGAAATCCATCCCCCCGCACAACAGCTGACCGATGTCTTACTCCGCAGGCTTTGCCACCCCCGTCAAAAGCGCTCGGATTCCCGGCAGGATCGCAATCAGCAATCCCCCGGGCGGCTGAGGGCTATGGGAGGATGCCAGCATGTTGGCCGAGTTTTCAAAGGCCGCCTGCTGTTCCTGAAGCAGCCGACTCGCATCTATCCGCCAAGCCGAACCGTCCCGACCGTCCAGAACCCCGAGCCCCGCCCGCGACAGCAGACCGACGGCATGCGACACCGGCACGACCGCCTCAAGCACCGGAATACCCTTCGCGCCCGCCACAAACGCCGCATCATTGCCCGACCAACGCTGCAGCATCTCCCGCAGCGGAACCGCAAGCCTGCGCTCACCCCGGACGTACCGCGCTGCCATTTCATTAAACCGCAGTGCTACAAACGCATCCGGATCCGTCACCGCAACCGGCGCGGAGAGTATCGCATCCCCACTGGATGCAGCGAGATGGTTGAGAGCGTAGTTGCGGACTGGGACCGTCACTTCGGTCAGGATCTTCAGCGGCTCCGAATGTCCCGGCGCCATGGCCTCGCGCATGACCTCCCGATGCTGCGTTGCCTGAAGCCCGGTCGCCTCAAGCTCCGCCATCACTAGCGGCAGACGCCGTTCCAGATCAGGAACATCGCGCACATCCTGCCCGGACCAGAACCGCTCGGCCAGAGCCGCCATCCGGGGCCATAGCCGCCCATCCAGCATCGGCTCAGACACCATTTCCGCCCAGAGCGTACCTTCCGCCCCCATAACCAGCGCCTTCTGCCCGTCATCCAGAGGCAGAGCATGCTCATCCATCGCAAACGGCGCCCAAAACTCAGGATGTTTGGACGGATATTTCGCCAGCTGCTCCGCCGTAATCCCCTCGGCCTTCGTATCAAACGGATCGACCGCATAATGAGCGGCAGACGGCCGCAGCAGATCCAGATAATACCCCGCCGACACCACAACCGGATGCCCGCCCCGCGTCGCTGTCCCGGTCCATTTCGAGGCCCGCCACGGTTCGACGACAACATTTTTGGGGATCGGCGCCTCACTGACCTCGTCCCAGCCCATCATGACATGACCCTGGGCAGAAACGATCTTCGCAACCTCTCCTGTAAAAGCCGCCTGAAGCGCAGCGGCCGTCTCGAAACCATGCGCCTTCATATAGGCCGCAATGGCCGGATTCTTCGTCCACTGAGAGGAGACGACCTCATCGCCACCGGTATGAACATAACGGTCCGGGAAAAGTGTGCCCACCTCCCCGTACAACACGCGCACAAAATGCAACGTCTGCGGATTGGTCGGGTCGAGCGCAGCATTATTGAGGTTCAACCCCTTGGCGCTCACATCCGGCAGAGGCTGGGCCGCCAGTTCAGGATAGGCCTGAAGAATCGCCAGCGCATGACCCGGCACGTCGATTTCCGGCACGACACGGATGCCACGGTCAGCCGCATAAGCCACGACCTCGCGGATCTGCGCCTGCGTATAATACTGGCCGTGCGACGCCACGCTCTGGAGCTTCGGGAACATCCGGCTCTCGACACGGAAACCCGCTCCGTCACTCAGATGCCAGTGCAGGACGTTGAGCTTGACCAGCTCCATCGCATCAAGCTGCCGTTCGACAGTCTCGACCGTATCGAAATGCCGCGACACATCCATCAGCAAACCGCGCCAGGCAAACCTGGGCGCATCCTCGACATGCACCCGCTCCACCAGCGCCCCCTGCGGCGCCACCCGAACAAGCTGAAGCAACGTCGCCAGCCCGTGCATCACCCCCGCCGGTCCATCTGCCTCCAGCCGGGCACCGCTAACGGACGTCGTGAGCGCATAACGCTCCTTCTCGTCCACACTCAGATAAGCCCGGTCCTGCCCAGCCGAGATATGCAGCACATAAGGCGCCCCCCTGCCCGCAGGCCCGGCAATCGCGGCCAGACGTGTCGTGAACCGCGCCGCGGCCCGCCGCAGCAGAGGCGAGGGCCGCGTGTCCCACACGACCTGAATACTACCCCCGATCGACGCCACCCCATTGGAGACCGAAACGATCTGCGGCACGGGCAGCAGGGTCTCTTCCGCCCGCGCAACACTCCCCAGCCCCCCGGCCAGCACGCTTCCCGCAAGAAGCAGCCACGCCGCACGGACAAACCTGCGGGGAGAACTCAGGCCGCGAGGCGAGGCGGTATGCGTCATACGGGGCTTTCCTTGGAAAATCGGAAGATCAGTGCGTATCGTCGGTAGCGGGCGGCAGCGCATCAAGCATCCGCTGCGCATCATCAGCCGAGAGCGCAATGCCATAGAAATCATGATAGAAAGACCGGATCGACCGGATCATCGCCGGGACATTCACCTGCCCGGTCTGGACGATCTGCCGGGCCCAGATCACCTGAAGCATCAGCTCCGGCCCATAGCGATCCCAGGGGAAAAGACCCGTCGGATTGCGATAGATCCTCCCCGACTGCACGGCCTTGATCTTCGACCAGACAGGGTCCTTTTTCAATGCTTCCGGATCGCCCGCATTGGCAGCAACGATCAGAATATCCGGATTCCAGGAGAGGACCTGCTCGATGGAAACGGGCTGCTTGTTGCCGTGAATCCCCTGCGCCGCATTCAGCCCGCCTGCACTGCGTATCCATTGGTCAATGATGCTATCATCACCATCCACCCGCAGCGGCTTGAGGGACTCCACATGCAGCACGCGCGGCCCCTGCGGGTTGGTCGGAGCCTGCGAGATGACCTGAAGGAACGCCGAGCGATAAGCCTGAGCACGCTTGGCGGCAATCGGCGTCTGAAGCAGGGTCGCGGTCCCGTCCACGCAGTCGAGCATCGTATCAAACCGGTCAAACCCTTCAGGCGCCACATTCAGCCCCGCCCGTATCAGGGCCCCGGCGGAATGGCCCGAGCTGGTGACGAACACCAGATCGGGATGCAGCGCCAGCAGTTCTTCCGCATTCAGGTTGCCCGGATCCAACGTCTCGGCCTCTGCCAGTTCCGGCACCAGATGGAACATCCAGGGCAGCATCGCCGGACGCGCCACGGTGCCCACGATCCGGTCCTGCGCACCCAGCATGATGAGCGTCGCATTATGCGCGTACCAGCCTTCAACAATCCGCCCGGGCGGGGCGGCATGCGCCACAGGAGCCGGCAGGGATATGAACAGCGCCCCACCCAGCAGAGCCGCCGGGAGTGTGAGGACCGAAAACCTCTTCAAGAGTTGTGAGAGTGTCATTTCTCGTCCCTTCCATGATGGAAAAAGCGGTTTCCGGCATGGTCCGTCTGGGCCAGAGACACACCGTAAAGCGCTGACATCCGTTGCGCCGTCACAACATCCTGAGGCGGCCCGTCTGCATCAATCCGACCGTGATCCAGGACCAGAACCCGGCTTGCCTGGACATACAGTTCTTCCGGCCGGTGCGAGGTGAGCATAACAAGCCGGCCTTCCCGAGCAAGATCCGCCAGCAGCGCCATCAGACGCAGCTGATACCCATAATCAAGCCCGGTCATCGGCTCATCCAGCAGCAGACCCTGCGCGTCCTGCGCAATGGCCCGCGCCAGCACAACCCTCTGTCGCTCCCCGCCGGAAAGCTCCGTCACCGGCCGATCCGCCAATCCCGACAGCCCCATCCGCTCCAGCGCGGCATCAACCGCCATCCGATCTTCGGGAGCCAGACGTCCCGTCAGCCCGGAATAAGGCACACGCCCCAACTCCACCATCCGCCGCACCGTATAGGGAAAGGTCGCGACATGGCTTTGCGACACATAAGCGAGATGCCGCGCAATGGCAGAGGCAGACAACTCACGCAGAGAGCGACCTTCCAGAAAGACATCTCCGACCGAAGGCGTCAGAAACCCCATCAGCAACCGCAACAGCGTACTTTTACCCGCCCCGTTCAGACCCAGCAGCCCGACCAGCTCGCCCTTCTCCAGCGAGAGATCGATCCCCTGCAGCACGAAAGCATTCCCCCGGGGCTGACAAAACCCCAGGTTCCGGCAGGACAGCAGCGTCATGCCACCCCACTCCGCAGACGCCGCAGCACCAGCACAAAGGCCAGCGCCCCGAAAAGCTGCGTAACGATCCCCAGCGGAACCTCCCCCGTCGTCAGACTGCGCGCACAGGTATCAGCCAGCACCAGCCCGGCCGCCCCCAGAAGCGCCGTCACCGGCATCATGTTCCGATGTTCCGCCCCGGCCAGAAGCCGCGCGACATGCGGCACCAGAAGCCCGATCCAGCCAATAATCCCCGCCATCGAGATCGTCATGGCACAGACCAGCGTCGCCAGAACGATCAGCGCCGGACGCATAACCCGCACCGATACGCCCAGACTGCGTGCCTCATCATCCCCGAGAGACAGAACATCAAGCACCGGCGCACACAGAACCAACGCCACCGTCAGAACAATCAGCGGCCCCGACATCCAGGCCAGTTCCTGCCAGTTGCTCGGCGCCAGACTGCCCAGCAGCCAGTTCACAATAGCGGGCAGCTGATCCATCGGATCGGCCAGATATTTCACCAGAGACAGTAACGCCGAGAAGATCGCATTCCCGATCAAACCACCCAGCAGCAACGTCAGGATCCCTCCGCCGGGCAACGTCCTGCTGATCAGCAGCCCCGTCCCGACAGCCAGCAGACCGCCGCCGAACGCCCCCATCTGCACCACAACCGCCGACCCGCCACTGACGATACTAAGCGCAGCACCAAACGCCGCCCCACTCAGAACCCCGAGCAGATCAGGCGAGACCAGCGGATTGCGGAAGACCGCCTGATAGGTTGCCCCCCCACAGGACAGCGCACTTCCGACCAGAAGCGCCGCCAGAATACGCGGCAGTCGCGCCTGCATGACGACAACCTGCGCCACGGGATCACTCGCGGAAGACAGATGCAACAGAGACCCGAACACCCCCACCACGCGCAGTAGCGACAACGGATACCGCCCCAGACAGAGCGCGCACAGCACGCTCAGAATGACACAGACCAATGCGAGAGACCGGATCAGGGCAGGACGGGCGGAAATAACGCTTCCTCTCGGCAGAACGGCCAATCTGCCGTCAGGAAATCATAAGCCAAGCCTTCCCGCATCACCAGAACCCCACCGAGGGATAGGCCCGGGCAGAGAGCGGAGTCTGAAGCACCCTCGGAACAGGTTCTGGAAGTCTGTCAGAAGCATAGGAGACTTTTGACACTCGGTGTCACAATATTCACAGAGAAGCATACTTGTTATGGAAGCAATCCAGCAGCCTCTCATGACAAGACATCAATACCCCTTCCATATCCACACAGAGTCCACCTCAGGGAATACTGCAATCAGGACCAAAAAAATCCCGTATTAATGCTGAAACAGCACAAAATCTGTGTTATTTTCATGACAGAGGCGACATTCATTTCCAGAAACACCCGGTTTTGAGATAACGCAATCTTTCCTTTCACGCCTCCGTGCCCTAGGTTGCACCCAACTGCCATCTTTTGTGGCAAACCATTTCAAACCTGCCGGGACAGTTTAAGCATGCTCAAACGGATAGCTGCCGCCGTCATTGGCATTGGCGCAGTGGGAGGCATCGGCTTTCTTGCCTATGCCTGGTACCCCGCCATTGCCCCGATCCCGCGGCCAGCCGCATCATCATTCTCCGCAGCCGCCATCAGCCGCGGCGAAATCGTGGCGAATGGCGGCTACTGTGCGGAATGTCATACCCGCGTGGATGGCAAGACCGGCCCAGAACTGGCCGGCGACTTCAAGATGGCCACACCCTTCGGTGACATCTTCTCGTCCAACATCACGCCTGATGAAGAATGGGGAATCGGCAACTGGTCGCTGGCTGCGTTCAAGCGCGCCATGAACAAGGGCATCGCCCGCGACGGCTCACAGCTCTATCCGGCTTTCCCGTTCGACCATTTCACGAAGGTCAACGATCAGGACGTCTCGGATCTCTACGCCTATCTGATGACGCGCCCGGCCGTGCATCTGAAGCCGCGTGACAACACGGTTCCCTTCCCGATCAACATCCGTCTGACCGGCCAGGGCTTCTGGAAGCTGCTGTTCTTCACTCCGGGCCGCTACCAGAACGACCCGAAGCACGACGCACAATGGAACCGTGGCGCCTATCTCGCCGAGGGCAACGAACACTGTGGCGCCTGCCATACGCCGCGTAACCTTCTCGGCGCCGAAAAGATGAGCAACGTCTATGACGGTGCAGTCATCGACGGCTGGATCGCTCCGCCGCTGAACGACCATAACCCGACGCCCGTCGTCTGGACCGAAGACGAACTGTTCCAGTACCTGCGTTTCGGCGTGGCTCCGCTGCACGGTTCCGCCGCAGGCCCGATGTCGCCCGTCCCGCACCGCTTCCTCTCCAAGATCCCCGAGGAAGACGTACACGCCATCGCCCATTATTATGCGGACGTGGACAAGGCCGCCCAGCGCAGTGCTGGCGATCAGGCTGCGATTGCCCGCGCCATGCACATGTCTGGCATCAATCTGACCGGCCCGCAGACGGAGGACGCCGACGCCCGGCTGTATCAGGCCGCCTGCGGCGCCTGCCATTACAATTCCGGCCCGAACCCCGTTCTGGGTCGCCCGGAACTGGCCCTGAACAATGCGCTGTGGCTGGATGAGCCGAACAACCTCTATCAGGTCATGCTGCATGGCATCACCGCGGAGGAAGGTCAGGACCACATCTCGATGCCGAGCTTCTACACTGCCCTGTCCGATCATGACATGGCCCGCATCGCCGCGTATCTGCGTCGCACACGCACCACGCTGCCCCCCTGGACGGATCTGGAGAAGAAGGCCGCGAGCGCGCGCGCCACGCTCGAAGCTCCGCCCATCAACGCTTCGCACTGATCCGGGCAGGACTGGGAAAACAGGACATGACCACGAAATTTGAACTCAACGGACAGCCCGTTACGGTCGACGCCCCGGCAGATACCCCCCTGCTCTGGGCCATCCGTGACGACCTGAACCTGACCGGCACCAAGTTCGGCTGCGGCATCGGTGAATGCGGTGCCTGCACCGTCCATGTGGGCGGCCGCGCCACACGCTCCTGCATTACGCCGCTCTCCGCCGTCGAAGGCGCTTCGGTCACAACGATCGAAGGTCTGGACCCGGCAGGAAACCACGTCGTGCAGGTTGCCTGGCGTGACCAGCAGGTGCCGCAGTGCGGCTACTGCCAGTCCGGACAGATCATGCAGGCCGCAAGCCTCCTGAAGGACTATCCGAACCCGACGGACGACCAGATTGACGGCGTAATGGGCGGCAGCCTCTGCCGCTGCATGACCTATATCCGCATCCGCAAGGCCATCAAGGAAGCTGCTTCCAAGCAGCAGGAAGGCGCCAACAATGGCTAAAATCGAACAGATTGCGAAAAAGAGCGACGCCACGCGCCTCTCCCGCCGCAACTTCCTGATGACGGCGACCGGCGCCGGGCTGATGTTCGGTTTCGCCCGCAAGGCCGGCGCTGCAACGACGCTGCCCTCCGCCATGCCGCCGGAAGCCGCGTTCGAGCCCAACATCTGGTGCGCCATCGCGCCCGACGGCGCCATCAACGTCAATATCGTTCGCGCCGAAATGGGCCAGCATGTCGGCACCGCCCTCGCCCGCATCATCGCGGACGAAATGGATGCGAACTGGGACAATATCCGGATCACCGAAGTCGACACCGCTCCGAAATGGGCCGGGAAATACGTCACCGGCGGGTCCTGGTCAGTCTGGGACACCTGGGACACATTCCGTCAGGCCGGTGCCGCAGCCCGGACAGTCATGCTGGAAGAAGGTGCAAAACTCCTCGGCACGACGCCAGAGCACTGCACCGTCAGTGAAAGCGTCGTTTCCGCTGGCGGCAAAAGCGTGTCCTTCGGAGACATCGTGGCCCGCGCCAAGCCGACGCGGAGTTTCACGCCGGACGAGATGGCAAAACTGCCGCTCAAGCCGGTCACGAACCGTCGCCTCATCAGCAAGCCCGTCCCGGCGCTCGACATTCCAGACAAGACGACCGGCAAGGCCATTTACGGCATCGACGTTAAGCTCGACGGCATGGTTTATGGCCGTCCGAAAATGCCGCCGACCCGCTACGCCGCCAAAGTCATCTCTGTGGACGACAGCGCCGCGAAGAAGATCCCCGGCTATCTGCGCTACGTCGTGCTGGACGATCCTTCCGGCATCGTTCCGGGCTGGGTCGTGGCACTGGCAAAGACCTATCCCGCCGCCATCCGTGCTGCCGACGCCCTGAAAGTCCAGTGGAATCCCGGCCCGACGATCAACGTCTCCGAGGCGGACATCATCGAGCACGGCCGCAAGCTGGCCGCTGATCCGAAGAACGGCACCCGCGTCTTCAATGACAAGGGCGTGGACGAAGCCCTGACCATCCACCCCGGTCAGGTTTTCGAACGCAGCTATACATGCGCCTCGGTCGCACATTACCAGCTCGAGCCGGTGAACGCCGTGGCCCGCCACATTGACGGCATGTGGGAAATCCACACCGGCAACCAGTGGCAGTCCCTGATCCTGCCGCAGCTCGCCAAGTCACTCCAGGTCCCCGAAGAGCAGGTCGTCATGCGCACCTACATGCTCGGCGGTGGTTTCGGACGTCGTCTGAACGGCGATTACTGCATTCCGGCAGCCCTTGCCTCCAAGGCCATCGGCGGCGCACCGGTAAAGCTGATCCTGACCCGTTCCGATGACATGGAGCTGGACTCCATCCGCTCGCCGTCCATCCAGACGATCAAGGTTGCGCTCGACAACGACCGCAAGAAAATCGTGGCTATGGATTATGTCGCAGTCGCAGGCTGGCCGACGCAGGTCATGGCCCCGGCCTTCCTCGCCACCGGTGAAGACGGCAAGAAGTACGATCCGTTCGCCATCGCTGGTGCGGACCACTGGTACGAAACCGGCCCGACCCGCGTCCGCGCCATCAGCAACGATCTCGCCAACGCAACCTTCCGTCCCGGCTGGCTGCGCTCGGTCAGTGCCGGCTGGACGCCGTGGGCCCTGGAAAGCTTCCTCGACGAAGTTGCCCACTCGACCAAGCAAGACCCGCTGGAATTCCGCCTGTCGATGTTCACGGCACAAGGGCGCAATGCCGGTCAGGCTCCCAACTCAGTGGGCGGGGCAAAGCGTCAGGCCGCTGTACTCCAGCGTCTGGCCGACAAGATCGGATATGCCAAGCAGCAGCTTCCTGCTGATACCGGTATCGGCATCGCCACCAGCTTCGGCCAGGAACGCGGTATGCCGACCTGGACAGCCGGTGCGGCGCAGGTTCATGTCGATCGCAAGACGGGCGTGATCACCTGCCAAAAGCTCTGGCTGGTGCTCGATGCCGGCACTATCGTCGATCCGGGTGGAGCCCTGGCCCAAACCGAAGGCGCGGCGCTATGGGGCCTGAGCATGGCCCTGTTCGAGGGTACCGAGATCGTCGACGGCACGATCAAGGACCGCAACCTCAACACCTACACCCCGCTGCGCATACCCGATGTACCGGAGATGGATATCGAATTCATCCAGAACACCGAAAAGCCCACAGGCCTTGGTGAACCGGGTGTCACGGTCGTCGCACCTGCTATTGGTAACGCACTCTTCAACGCCGTTGGCATACGCCTGCGCCACATGCCGATGCGCCCTGCCGATGCCCGCCGCGAGCTGAAGCAGCATACGAGCTAACCCAGCCCGCGCATCACGAAAAAGGCCGCAGCCCCCCGGAACTGCGGCCTTTTTCGTGCGTGGTGACAGAGCCACATCCCATAATCCGGACGGGATAGGCTTGCCAAAAACCCCAAAAGTCGTGAGAGACTGAGCCGTTCAGGAACCAGCAGGAGCCGGGACGACGATACGCCGCCGGGAAAAGGACAAACTGTGAGCTGGTTTTACGAAGAACATGGCACCCGCAAGGGGCCGGTGTCAGCAGATGGGATGCAAGCCCTCGTCACAGAAGGGATCATCGGACATTCCACTCTGTGCTGGACCGAAAGCTTCGGCGGTGAATGGCACCCAGCTGGAAGCTGCGTGTTCTGGCCCCCCCAGCCCGAAGGCGTTCCACCGGCTCTTCCCGTAAGCCTGATCTCGAACCGCTGGCTGTGGCTCAGCCTGATCGGTCCCTTCTTCGGCAAGATGGCGATCGAAATCCTGGAAGGATTCGGCTTCATTCCGGAGTTCGCGAGCAATATCGGCACTATGGTCGTCAGTATCGGGATTTTCTACTACGCGCTGATCATGGACCGCCGCAGCCTGCTGGCAGCGGGCTTCCGTCCCGGCACGATCCTGTGGATCCTCCTGCCCCCGCTCTATTTCTGGCGCCGCATCCAGATCGTGGGTCACGGCATGCTGCTTTTTTTCCTGTCGGTACTCGTGTTTCTGTGCGAGTTCATTCCCGCGATCACCAATGGCTGGCACATCATGCCGGACGAAGGCCTCTCCAGCTACGTCTCCCGCCGCTACTACGAGCTGTAAGCCCTCAGCAATACCGGCGGTAAAACGCCTCGACCCTGCTGGCTGCCGCACCGATCCTATAGCGCGACATGTCCCATTGGCGCGGTACAGCATGCTCCAGACGACGCAGCCCTTTCGCCAACGCCTCCAGACAGTCCGGCACCACCATGCAATCCGGCGCATCAGCCAGAATATCCTTCACGCCACCGGCCGCCGTGGCACAAACCGGCAATCCGGCTTCCATGGCCTCCAGCAACACCAGTCCGAACGGTTCATGACGTGAGGGCACGATAAACGCATCAAACGCCGCCAGAAGATCGGGCATGTCCGTGCGATACCCGGTGAAGATGATCTCCGAACGCTCCTGTGCCGCCTGTTGCAACGCGCCGCGCTCCGGCCCGTCGCCCACGATAACGAGACGGGTCCCGGGCTTCAGCTCCGCCTGCTTCCAGGCCTGAATCAGAAGCCCGAAATTCTTCTCCTCAACCATCCGCCCCGCTGCGCCAATTACGACGCCCCCGTCCGGAATTTTCCACTCCCACCGCATCCGCGCCCGCAGAGCCGCGCGCACTTCGCAGGTTGATCGCGGAGGCACCGTCCAGTTGGGAATCAACGCAGAGGCATTACGCTGTTTTTCCGGCAGGGACTCCTGCTGCCAGGACGCAATACAGACCAACCCGTCATGCGCGGCATAGCTACGCCCCCGATAGCAGGTGTGCAGCGTGGCCACCACCGGAACGGACCTCACCAGCCCCGCCCGACGCAGCCAGCTCACACGGGCGGAGGCACGGCCCAGATGGGTATGGACGATATCATGGCGGCCGCTGCGCAGCTCGGAGGCCAGTGCGGGCAGATAGCCCGCCCTCCCAGCCCGCACGACCTTCACCTGGGGACAGAGAAACCCGCTGATGTCGCCGCCCGTCAGCGGATCGACCGTATTACGCTCCAGCAGGAGCGTAACGTCATGGCTCCGCGCCTGAATGGCGGAGAGTTCCGCAAGATGACGCTCCGTCCCCGCGAATTCCCGGGTCGAGAGGCAGTGCAGAATTCTCAATCGGGAAGTCACGCG
>Ga0157362_1000428_pt1 | contig 14213 bp, 13 predicted proteins | sample AttlaeALBM3_FD_111480 | JGI IMG/M metagenome (GOLD analysis project Ga0157362, IMG submission 111480) | Fungus gardens microbial communities from leaf cutter ant in Ribeirão Preto, State of São Paulo, Brazil - Atta laevigata ALBM3 | ecosystem: Host-associated > Fungi > Mycelium > Unclassified ... | reverse complement strand
GCCGTTAAACACCATCTGCGCGTGCACCTGACCCTCTTTGCTGTCCGGGAAGTCGAACGGACGGCGCAGCAGATCGATGGTGTTACCTTTAACCGAGAATTCGCCGGGACGCGTAATGCGCGACACCTCGCGATACTGCGTGCCTTCCAGCAGCGCGATCATCTCTTTCTTGTTATAGGCCATGCCAGGCTCAAGGCTGACCATGCGGCCGTAGACGGTCGCGGGCAGCTGCCACACTTTGCCGTCGATGCGGGCGCGGATCTCCGAGTCGAGGTAGACGCCCCAGGCGGCCATAATCACCACAAACACGAGGAACAGCTTGATCAACCAGCCTAACCAGCGGCGCTTCCCGCGCGGCGGACGCTTTCCTTTACTTTTACGCGGCACAGGCGCTTTCTCCTCGACCTCATCGTCAAAATCATCTTGTTCAAAATCGTCTTCATCCCTGCGGCGACCCCGACGCGTAGCGTTACGCGGCGGCTTGGGTTGTTTTCCTTTGCGCCCAATGGGTTCGCGATCGTTCCCAGACATTGGTTTCATTCTCCAGGCATTACGTTGGCTGCGCCGATACTCTAGCGACTTTTACCGCGTCCGCATGGCGGAACCCTCCTAAATCGATCCAGCGGGCTCAACCTTGCGGGGAATATTTTTTCGTGCGCCTTGTGGGCAAGGCGCTGGCCGGATCGTCAGGCCAGGGATGGCGGGGATAGCGCCCTTTCATCTCTTTCTGCACTTCAGGATATGCGCCGCGCCAGAAGGCGGCCAGGTCGCGGGTGATCTGCAGCGGCCGCTGCGCGGGCGACAACAGCTCCAGCACCAGCGGCACGCGCCCTTCCGCCACCGCAGGATTGCTCGCCTCGCCGAACATCTCCTGAATGCGCACCGCCAGCGCGGGCGGCTTATCGGCGTGATAGCGAATCGGCAGCCGGCTTCCGGTGGGCACAGTGTAATGAGTTGGCAGCGCACTATCCAGCCGCTGACGTTGTGACCATGTGAGCAAATGTAATAGCGCGCTGACAAGGTTGACCGCCTGCAGCGATTTGAGATCGCGCACCGCACCCATCTCCGGCAGCAGCCAGCGGTCGAGCGTCGCCAGCAGCGACGCGTCGTCGACCGCGGGCCAGCCCTCTTCCGGCAGCCACTGCGCCGCGCACTGCAGCCGCATGCGCAGCTGCTGCGCCGCCTCGCTCCAGCCCAGCACCGCCAGCCCTTTTTGCGCGATCCAGCGCAGCATCGCCGCGTGCAGCACCTCGGGCTCCGGGCGCGCCATCGGCTGCGCCTTCAGCACCAGCGCGCCGATCTGCTCGCGGCGCAGCGCGCGCAGCGTGCCCTTCTCTTCGTCCCACTCGACTTCGGCGCGCACCTCGACCAGCGCCGGTCGCGCCTGACGCAGCGCGTCAATATCGATCGGCAGCGCCAGCAGCATGCGCGCGTCGGGCGTGGCGCTGCCCTGCAGCAGCGCGGGCGCGATCAGCCATTCATAGCGGTTCAGCCCCTCTTGCCCATCGAGCATCGCGCCCAGCCCGTTGGCGAGCTGATAGCGGCCGCCGCTGTCGCGGCGACGCGCCAGCCGGTCGCCGAAGCCCGCCGCCAGCAGCGCCGGAAAGCGATCTTCATCGACGCGCCCGCCGCTGACGCCGAGCCGCGTCTGCCACTGCTTCGCCCGCCGCTGCCACTGCGGCTGCGGACGGTGCAGCGCGTCGCGTAGATCCGGGCTGCCGCTGCGTGGCGGATCCTCAAGGATCGCCACCAGCAGCGCGGCGCTGGCGACCGCGTCGGCGTCCTGACCGGCGGCGCAGAGCACGGCGCTGAGGCGCGGATCGGTGCCGAGCTGTGCCATGCGGCGTCCCAGCACGCTCAGGCCACCGTTCTCTTCCAGCGCGCCAAGCTGCATGAGCAACTGCCTCGCCGCGTGCAGATGTTTTTCCGGCGGCGCGTCGAGCCAGGTGAGCTGATCCGGCTGGCGGCAGCCCCACTGCAGCAGCTCAATCCAGAGCGCGGCGAGATCGCTGTGCAGCATTTCCGCCTCGCTCTGCGCGGCGGCGCGCGACGCCTGCTCTTCGGGGATCAGATGCAGGCAGATGCCGGGCATCAGACGCCCGGCGCGGCCGGCGCGCTGCGTCATCGACGCCTGGCTAATGCGCTGGGTCAGCAGCCGCGTCACGCCGCTGCGCGCGTCGAACTGCGCGGTGCGCTCCAGCGCGCTGTCCACCACCAGCCGAATCCCTTCAATGGTCAGGCTGGTTTCGGCGATATTGGTGGCGAGCACTACTTTGCGGCGGCCGGACGGCGCGGGCAAGATGGCGCGGCGCTGCGCCGCCAGCGGCAGCGCGCCGTAGAGTGGCGTAAGGTCGACATCCTCCGCCACGCGGGATTCCAGCTCGCGCCGCACCCGTTCAATCTCCGCCACGCCGGGCAGAAACAGCAGCAGCGAGCCGCTCTCTTCGCGCAGCAGCTGCGCCGTTTCGCGCGCCACCGCCTCCTCGAAGCGCAGCGTGGTGCTGAGCGAGGCGAAACGCCGCGTCACGGGAAAGCTGCGCCCTTCGGAGACGATCAGCGGCGCATCGGGCAGCAGCGCCGAGAGGCGCGCGTTGTCGAGCGTCGCCGACATCAGCAAAATTTTCAGATCGTTCCGCAACCCCTGCTGCACGTCGAGCAGCAGCGCCAGCGCCAGATCCGCCTGCAGGCTGCGCTCGTGGAACTCATCGAGGATCACCAGCGACACGCCGCTGAGTTCCGGGTCGCGCTGCAGCTGGCGCGTCAGCATCCCTTCCGTCACCACTTCCAGCCGGGTAGCTGGCCCGACGCAGTTTTCGCCGCGCATGCGATAGCCGACGGTGCCGCCTGGTTGCTCGCCAAGCTGCTCCGCCAGGCGCTGCGCCACGTTACGCGCCGCCAGCCGACGCGGCTCCAGCATAATAATGCGGCCCGGCAGACTGGCCTGCTGCAGCAGCTGCAGCGGCAGCCAGGTTGATTTGCCCGCGCCGGTCGGCGCCGCCAGCAGGATTTGCGGCGCGACGTCGAGCGCCTGAAGCAGGTCGGGCAGCACGGCGCTGACCGGTAAATCACTCACGGCAAACTCCCGTTCAGCCTGTGTTAAGATGGCGCGCATTGTAGCACTCATCCGCGAGGATTGCCGGAGACCGCCATGGAGACGCAACGCCTGTTTTTTGGCATCGGGCTGCCTGACGCGCTGCAGCAGCAGCTGGTGCGCTGGCGCGCCGATCGCTTCCCCGACGACGCCGGCCGCCCCATCGCGGCGGCCAACCTGCACCTGACGCTCGCCTTTCTCGGCGAGGTGAAAAGCGAGACCGCACAGAAGCTGCAGCAGCTGGCGGCGCGCATCGAACAGCCCGCCTTCGATCTCGATCTGGACGACGCCGGACACTGGCCGCGCCCTGGCGTGGTGTGGCTCGGCTGTCAGCGGCCGCCCCGCGGCCTGCTGCAGCTTGCCGATCTGCTGCGCGCCCAGGCGGCGCGTCACGGCTGCGCCCAGAGCGCGCAGCCGTTTCATCCGCACGTGACGCTGCTGCGCGACGCCGCGCCGCGCATCGCGCTGCCGCCGCGCGGCTTTCACTGGCGCCTGCGCGTCGACCACTTTTCGCTGTTTTCGTCGCACTATGCACGCGGCCGCACGCGCTATCAGGCGCTGGCGAGCTGGCCGCTGACCTGACCCTGGAGCGCTATGCTGTTTTCACCGCCGTTGAAGCCCGCCCGACTCATCGCCCGCTATAAGCGTTTTCTCGCCGACGTGGTAACGCCGGAAGGGGAAACCCTGACCATCCACTGCGCCAACACCGGCGCCATGACCGGCTGCGCCACGCCGGGCGATACGGTGTGGTACTCCACCTCGGACAGCCTGACGCGCAAATACCCGCACAGCTGGGAGCTGACCGAAACGCAACAGGGCCACTGGATTTGCGTCAATACGCTGCGCGCCAACCAGCTGGTGAAAGAGGCGCTGGCGGCGGATCTCATCCCGGCGTTATCCGGTTATCAACGCTGCCAGGCGGAAGTGAAATATGGCGCGGAGAAAAGCCGCATCGATTTTCTGCTTCAGGCAGGCGACAGGCGCAACTGCTATATTGAAGTCAAGTCCGTGACCCTTTTACATCAAGGAAAAGGCTATTTTCCGGATGCGGTGACGGTTCGAGGCCAGAAGCACCTGCGCGAGCTAAGCGCCGTCGCGGCTGCCGGCCACCGGGCTGTTTTGCTGTTTGCGGTTCTGCACTCGGGGATTGAGGACGTTTCCCCCGCGCGCCACATCGACGCACGTTACGCAGACCAACTGGTCCAGGCGCAGCAGGATGGCGTAGAGATCCTGGCGTATCGCGCGGATTTATCGCCGGCAGGCCTGTTTCTGAAAATGCCGGTTACCGTAACCTTGTAATATCTTTTGCAAATTGTTGTGGTATGAATGGTTAACGCGAGGCGCCAAATACGCTGTTCCTCACAGGCTTGTCAAGGTGCGATCATCAATAATTGCCAACCTTGACTGCTTCTGTTATTTATAGCGGCCTGTTTTTCCCCGTAGGGGGATCGATGTACCCATTTGTGGCAACGCGGCGAAAGTTGCCAGGCAAAATGTAGCGCACTGACTACACTCAACCGCCTGACGCTTAATCGCCGTCGCTGAACCACAAAAGGTATAGTGCGTGTTATCCAGGAGAAACAACATGCAAGAAGGGCAAAACCGTAAAACATCGTCCCTGAGTATTCTCGCCATCGCTGGGGTGGAGCCATACCAGGAGAAGCCGGGCGAAGAGTATATGAACGAAGCCCAGCTGCAACATTTTCGCAAGATTCTGGAAGCCTGGCGCAATCAGCTGCGTGATGAAGTTGACCGCACCGTCTCGCATATGCAGGACGAAGCAGCGAACTTCCCCGATCCGGTTGACCGCGCCGCGCAGGAAGAGGAATTCAGCCTCGAACTGCGTAACCGCGACCGCGAGCGTAAGCTGATCAAGAAGATCGAGAAAACGCTGAAGAAAGTCGAAGATGACGACTTTGGCTACTGCGAGTCTTGCGGCGTGGAGATCGGCATCCGCCGTCTCGAAGCGCGTCCGACCGCCGATCTCTGCATCGACTGCAAAACGCTGGCTGAAATCCGCGAGAAACAGATGGCTGGCTAATGCCACGCCTGATCTCACCGCACTGCGGAACAGCATGCTGTCGCCCCGCTGTGCGGTGAACTTTACCGCCTATGTCTACGCTTCCCTGCATCGGGCGTTTCGCCCCCTCTCCGTCTGGCGAACTGCATTTCGGCTCGCTGATTGCCGCCCTTGGCAGCTATCTTAGCGCGCGCGCGCAGCACGGCCGTTGGCTGGTGCGCATCGAGGATATCGATCCGCCGCGTGAAGTCGCCGGCGCCGCCACGCGCATTCTGCATCAGCTGGAGCACTACGGCCTGCACTGGGACGGCGACGTCTTGTGGCAGTCGCAGCGCCATGCAGCCTACCGCGAGGCGCTCGCCTGGCTGCAGGCGCATCGCCAGAGCTACTACTGCACCTGCACGCGTCGCCGCATCCAGCAGATCGGCGGCTTTTACGACGGCCACTGCCGCGATCGCCAGCTGCCAGCGGACAACGCCGCGCTGCGTTTGCGCCAGCATGCGCCGGTTTTCAGCTTTGACGACCAGCTGCGCGGTCATTTGTCGGTGGATGCGCGCCTGGCGCAGGAAGATTTTATTATTCATCGTCGCGACGGCCTCTTCGCCTATAACCTGGCGGTGGTGGTGGACGATCACTTCCAGGGCGTCACAGAGATTGTGCGCGGCGCCGACTTAATTGAGCCGACGGTGCGGCAGATCGCGCTCTACCAGCAGTTCGGCTGGCCGGTGCCGGCATATCTGCATCTGCCGCTGGCGATCGCTGCCGACGGCAATAAGCTGTCGAAGCAGAATCACGCGCCGTCGCTGCCCGCAGGCGACCCGCGTCCGCTGCTGGTGCAGGCGCTGCGCTTTCTCGGGCAGCCGGTCGCGGCGGGATGGGAAGACGAAACGCAGGAGAAACTGCTGGAAAGCGCCATCTCACAGTGGAATATCGCTTTGATACCCCGTGAGAACGCCCTGAAACCGGCAGAGCCGACAACACCATTCCTAAATGATTCGCAACAGGCTATGATTAGCCGCTGATTTTATTTACACCACTTTACGTCGCTGTCGAGGTGTCCCATTTTTACCCGAGTTGCTAATTTTTGCCGGAAAGTCCTCATGCGTGATGAGGAGGCGCCCGTCGAGGTTGAAGCTGAGCGTCATCAGATGACCATTATCCCTCGTGAGAGCCATAACATCTCGCGCAAAGACATTAGCGAAAATGCCCTCAAGGTACTCTATCGCCTGAACAAAGCAGGCTATGAAGCCTATCTGGTGGGCGGTGGCGTTCGCGACCTGCTGCTGGGTAAAAAGCCCAAGGACTTTGACATCACCACCAACGCCACGCCAGAGCAGATGCGCAAGCTGTTCCGCAACTGCCGTCTGGTCGGGCGTCGCTTCCGTCTGGCGCACGTCATGTTCGGTCCTGAAGTAATTGAGGTCGCCACCTTCCGCGGCCATCATCAGGCCGAAGAGGATGCCGAAGAAGATCGCAATCAGTCGCAGCGCGCCCAGAGCGGCATGCTGCTGCGCGACAATATCTTCGGCAGCATCGAAGATGACGCCCAGCGTCGCGACCTGACCATCAACAGCCTCTACTACAATGTCGCCGACTTTACGGTGCGCGACTACGTGGGCGGCCTGCAGGATCTGCAGCAGGGCGTGATCCGCCTGATTGGCGATCCTGAAACGCGCTACCGCGAAGATCCGGTGCGCATGCTGCGCGTGGTGCGCTTCGCCGCCAAGCTGGAGATGTCGATCGCCGCAGAGACCGCCGAGCCGATCCCGCGCCTCGCCACGCTGCTGCGCGACATTCCGCCGGCGCGCCTGTTCGAAGAGTCGCTGAAGCTGCTGCAGGCGGGCTACGGCTACAGTACCTATATCAAGCTGCGTGAATTCCAGCTATTCCAGCCGCTGTTCCCCACCATTACGCGCAACTTCACCGATGAGGGCGACAGCTTTATGGAGCGTATGGTGGCGCAGGTGCTGAAAAACACCGACACCCGCATCCATAACGATATGCGCGTCAATCCCGCCTTCCTGTTCGCGGCGATGTTCTGGTATCCGCAGCTCGAAGCGGCGCAGCGCATTGCTCAAGAGAGCGGCCTGACCTATTTCGACGCCTTTGCCATGGCGATGAACGATACGCTGGATGAAGCCTGCCGCGCGCTGGCGATCCCAAAACGTATCACCACGCTGATCCGCGATATCTGGCAGCTGCAGCTGCGCATGTCGCGCCGTCACGGCAAACGCGCCTGGAAGCTGATGGAGCATCCGAAGTTCCGCGCCGCCTACGATTTGCTGGCGCTGCGCGCTGAAGTCGAGAACAACCCGGAGCTGATCCGCCTTAGCCACTGGTGGGGCGAGTTCCAGGCCGCCGCGCCGACCCAGCAGAAAACCATGCTCAATACGCTGGGTGACGACCCGGCGCCGCGCCGCAAAACGCGTCGTCCGCGCCGCCGTCCCGCCGCGCCGCGCCGCGACAGCCAGAACGCCTCGTGACCCGCATCTACCTGGCGCTCGGCAGCAACCTTGCCGATCCGCTGCATCAGGTCGACGCGGCGCTGCGGGCGCTGGACGCGCTGCCTGACACCGCGCGCGTCGCCACCTCCGCTTTCTACCGCACGCCGCCTTACGGTCCACCGGATCAGCCGGATTACCTGAACGCGGCGGTGGCGCTGGAGACCGCGCTGACGCCGGAAGCCCTGCTGGATCACACCCAGCGCATCGAGCTGGAGCACGGCCGCGTGCGCAAAGCGGAGCGCTGGGGACCGCGCACGCTCGATATCGATATCCTGCTGTTCGGCGCGCAAATCATCAACACGCCGCGCCTGACCGTGCCGCACTACGATATGCACAACCGCGCCTTTATGCTGGTGCCGCTGCTGGCCATCGCGCCCGACGTGACGCTGCCAGACGGCCGCCCGCTGCGCGACCTGCTGGCGCGCCTCGACGCCAGCGCCATCTGCCCCTGGCACGGCTGACGCCGCACAGATTGATACGCAGGAGATTCCGCTCTCCTGCGCTATCCAGTACACTGCGCCCATCTGAAATACCTGAGTTGAGAGCGCAATGAAACCCACCACTATTTCTCATCTGCGTCAGTGGAAAGCCGCCGGACGTAAGTTCGCTACCCTGACCGCCTACGATTTCAGCTTCGCCCGCCTGTTCGCCGACGAAGGCATTCAGGTGATGCTGATCGGTGATTCCCTCGGCATGACCGTGCAGGGCCATGAGTCGACGCTGCCGGTGACCGTCGCCGATATCGCCTATCACACCGCCGCCGTGCGTCGTGGCGCGCCGCAGGCGCTGGTGATGGCCGACCTGCCTTTTATGAGCTACGCCACGCCGCAGCAAACCTTCGACAGCGCCGCGCAGCTGATGCGCGCCGGCGCCAATATGGTGAAGCTCGAAGGCGGCGCCTGGCTGGCGGAGACGGTGCGCATGCTCACCGAGCGCGCGGTGCCGGTGTGCGGCCATCTCGGCCTGACGCCGCAGTCGGTGAATATCTTCGGCGGCTATAAGGTACAGGGCCGCGACGAGGCGGCCGCCGAACGGCTGCTGGCCGACGCGCTGGCGCTGGAAGCCGCAGGCGCGCAGCTGATGGTGCTGGAGTGCGTGCCGGTTTCGCTGGCGCAGCGCATCACCCAGGCATTGACCATTCCGGTGATCGGCATCGGCGCAGGCAACGTCACCGACGGCCAGATTCTGGTGATGCATGACGCCTTCGGCATTACCGGTGGCCATATCCCGAAATTCGCGAAAAACTTTCTCGCCGAGGCGGGCGACATCCGCGCCGCCATCCGTCACTATATCGCCGAAGTCGAAGCGGGAACCTATCCTGCGGCTGAACACAGTTTCCAGTAATAAGGGAGCCTTACCGTGCTGATCATTGAAACGCTGCCGATGCTGCGCCGTGAAATCCGTCGCTGGCGTCAGGCAGGAAAACGCATCGCGCTGGTGCCGACCATGGGCAATCTGCATGACGGTCATCTGACGCTGGTGGACGAGGCGCGCGAACGCGGCGACATCGTCGTCGTCTCTATTTTCGTTAACCCGATGCAGTTCGATCGCCCCGACGATCTGGCGCGCTATCCGCGCACGCTGCAGGAGGATTGCGAGAAGCTGAATCGCCGCAGCGTCGACGTGGTGTTCGCGCCAGCGCCTGCGGAAGTCTATCCGCAGGGGCTGGAGAACCAGACCTTCGTCGAGGTGCCTGGCCTCTCGTCGCTGCTGGAAGGCGCCAGCCGTCCCGGCCATTTTCGCGGCGTCGCCACCATCGTCAGCAAGCTGTTTAATCTGGTGCAGCCCGATATCGCCTGCTTCGGCGAAAAGGATTTTCAGCAGCTGGCGATTATCCGCAAAATGGTGGCGGATATGGGATTCGATATCGAGATTGTCGGCGTGCCGACGGTGCGCGCCAAAGATGGTCTGGCTCTCAGCTCGCGCAACGGCTATCTCAGCGCGGAAGAGCGTCAGCTGGCGCCCGTACTGGCGCAGGTGATGAACGGCATGGCGGCGCGCCTCGCCAACGGCGAACGCCATATTGAAGAGATTATCGAGGCCGCCGAGGCGGAGCTTAGCGAGAAAGGATTGCGCCCGGACGGGCTGGCGATTTGCGACGCCAGCACGCTGGAGCCGCTGACGGTAGAGAGCCGTCGCGCGGTGATCCTGATGGCCGCCTGGCTGGGCAAGGCGCGTCTTATTGATAATCAACAGGTCGACCTGACGCAGTAAGCGGGGTCGTTTTCAGGCAGAACAACAAGGTCTTCTGGTTATGATTCGTACCGTTTTACAAGGCAAGCTGCACCGCGTGAAAGTGACCCAGGCGGATTTGCACTATGAAGGTTCCTGCGCCATCGATCAGGATTTCCTCGACGCGTCCGGCATCCTGCAGTATGAAGCCATTGATATCTATAACGTCACCAACGGCCAGCGTTTCTCTACCTACGCTATCGCCGCCGAACGCGGATCGAAGATTATTTCGGTGAACGGCGCCGCCGCGCGCTGCGCCTGCGAAGGAGATATCCTGATTATCTGCTCTTACGTGCAGGTGGAGGATGCCGAGGCGCGCCAGTGGCAGCCGAAGGTCGCCTATTTTGAGGGTGACAACGAGATGAAGCGTCTGGCGAAGGCGCTGCCGGTGCAGGTCGCCTGAGGGTAATGTGCTTACGTGGGCGACGTGAACCGATCGCAAAGACGCAAAAGACGGGATCCCTGCCCGCTCGGCACACGCCTTCCATGGCGTGGGACGCTTTGCTCTTCGGTTCACGTCGCCCACTTGTCAGGCTACTGAGCCGTCTGAAAAAAAAGCAGCCATCCGGCTGCTTTTTTATCAGGTGCGCAGGCCGCGTCCGCGCTGGATCAGCGTGTAGACCAGTATGTAAAACACCAGGATAAAGGCGATCAGCACCGACAGGGTAAACACCAGCGGCACATCATTGATGCCGAGGAAGCCGAAGCGGAAACCGCTGATCATATAAACAATCGGATTCAGCTTTGACACCGCCTGCCAGAACGGCGGCAGCAGCGTCAGCGAGTAGAACACCCCGCCCAGATAGGTCAGCGGCGTCAGCACGAAGGTCGGGATCAGACTGATATCGTCAAAGGTGCGGGCGAACACCGCGTTCAGCAGCCCGGCCAGCGAAAACAGGATCGCCGTCAGCAGCAGCGTCAGCGCCACCATCGACCAGGAGTGGACGTGGAACGGCACGAAAAACAGCGAAATCGCCGTCACCAGCACCCCGACGCAGAGGCCGCGCGCCACGCCGCCGCCGACATAGCCAGCGATAATGATATGTGTCGGCACCGGCGCCACCAGCAGCTCTTCGATATTGCGCTGAAACTTGGCGCTGAAGAACGACGAGGCGACGTTGGCGTAGGCGTTGGTGATCACCGCCATCATAATCAGACCCGGCACGATAAACTGCATATAGCTAAAGCCGTGCATATCACCGATGCGCGAGCCGATCAGATTGCCGAAAATAATAAAATAGAGCGTCATGGTGATCACCGGCGGCACCAGCGTCTGGATCCAGATGCGGGCGAAACGGTTAATCTCTTTGGCCCAGATGCTCTTCAGCGCCACCCAGTACAAATGCGTCATGCTCTCACTCCTTTGCCCTGCACCAGGCTGACAAACAGCTCTTCCAGGCGGTTCGCTTTATTACGCATGCTCAGAACCTGCACGCCCTGCGCGCTGAGCTGGCCGAACACGCTGTTCAGGCCCTGCTCGCGCATCACTTCCACTTCCAGCGTCGCACCATCCACCAGTCGATACTGAAACCCTTCCAGCGTCGGCGGCGCGCTGCCCGGCGCGAGATCGAGAATAAAGGTTTCCGACTGCAGCTTGGCCAGCAGCCCCTTCATCGAGGTGTTCTCCACCAGCTCGCCGCTCTGGATAATGCCGATGTTGCGGCACAGCATCTCCGCCTCTTCCAGATAGTGCGTGGTCAGAATAATGGTGGTGCCCTTTTCGTTCAGCTCTTTGAGGAAGGTCCACATCGAGCGGCGCAACTCGATATCCACCCCCGCCGTCGGTTCGTCGAGGATCAGCAGCTTCGGCTCATGCATCAGCGCGCGCGCGATCATCAGACGGCGCTTCATGCCGCCGGAGAGCATGCGCGCGCGCTCGTTGCGCTTGCCCCAGAGATCGAGCTGCGTCAGATACTTCTCCGCGCGCTGCTGCGCGTCGCGGCGCTCAACGCCGTAGTAGCCCGCCTGGTTGACCACGATCTGCAGCACGGTCTCGAACGGGTTGAAGTTAAACTCCTGCGGCACCAGACCCAGCTGGCGTTTGGCGTTGACCACCTCTTTCTCCAGGTCGTAGCCGAACACGCGCACGCTGCCGCCTGATTTATTCACCAGCGAACTGATAATCCCGATGGTGGTCGATTTACCCGCGCCGTTTGGTCCCAGCAGCGCATAAAAATCGCCGGCTTCGACGTTAAGATCTATGCCTTTCAGCGCCTGCACGCCGCCGGAATAGGTCTTGGTCAGCCGGGAAAGTTCCAGTGCATAAGTCATTCCGAATCCATATCCTGTTTTAATGTCGGTGTGTCGCGATGGACATAGCGAGCCGCTGGCTGACGCGATGTCGCCGCAACGTTGCTACTTATGATGAGCCACCCTGAGCGTAAAATCTTCCTGGATGGGCACTTTTTTGCGGAGGTGAAGGCTGAACTCCTGAATCGGAGCACAGCCTACACCAGGCCGACGCGGTCGGCCTTGGAAGATTGTGCGGTCAGGCTCAGGATTCGAGCGGCACCACTTTGCCGATATAGGGCAGATGACGATAGCGCTGGGCGTAGTCGATGCCGAAGCCGACCACGAACTCGTCAGGAATGGCGAAACCGACATACTCCACCTGCACCTCGACTTCGCGTCGCTCGGGCTTATCCAGCAGCGTGCAGATGGCGAGAGACTTCGGTTCGCGCAGGCGCAGGATCTCGCGCACCTTGCTCAGCGTGTTGCCGGAGTCGATGATATCTTCCACAATCAGCACATCTTTGCCGCGAATATCTTCGTCGAGATCCTTAAGGATTTTCACGTCGCGCGAGCTGGACATGCCGCTGCCGTAGCTGGAGGCGGTCATAAAATCGACTTCGTGGGGCACCTCGACGGCGCGGCAGAGATCGGCCATAAACATAAAGGAGCCGCGCAGCAGCCCGACCAGCACCATCTCGCTGCCGCTGTCGCGATAGCGCTCGGAAATCTCTTTACCCAGTTCGGCAATGCGCGTCGCGATCGCCTCTTCGGAAATCATCACTTCAACAGTATGTTTCAAAACCTGTACTTCTCGTTGATTTTAAAGGGATCGTTCATCCTCAGCAGCGGATGAACAGAGAGAACCCGCTCAGATCTGAGCGGGGCGATTCGCAGGAGAGTATCACAGCTTGCCAGACGCGGCGAGATGCGGCGCAATGCCGCGGGCGACCGCGGGGTGAGCGGAAGGTATAAACTTAGAACTTACCGGCCTTTAACAGAACAATTCGCTACGTGTTAGCCTGTGCTCAACATATCCTTACCTTACATCTGCCCTGAGCAGGAGATCCCATGTCCCATAACTCCAGTAAAAAAACCCATATTGGCGATCGCAAGCTGCATCCTGAAACCCAGATGCTCAACTACGGCTACGATCCGCGCCTGTCGGAGGGCGCGGTCAAACCGCCCGTCTTCCTGACCTCGACCTTTGTCTTCAATAGCGCCGAAGAGGGACGCGACTTCTTCGATTACGTGGCGGGACGTCGCGAGCCGCCGGAAGGCAAAAGCGGCGGCCTGGTCTATTCGCGCTTCAACCATCCCAACAGCGAAATCGTCGAAGATCGGCTGGCGATCTATGAAGAGGCGGAGAGCTGCGCCCTCTTCTCGTCGGGCATGTCGGCCATCTCCACCACGCTGCTGACTTTTGCGCGTCCCGGCGATGTGATCCTGCACTCGCAGCCGCTCTACGGCGGCACCGAGACGCTGCTGAGCAAAACCCTGCACAACCTGAATATCGAGCCGGTGGGCTTTAGCGACGGCACCGATGAGGAGAAGGTGCGCGCCGCCGCGCAGAAGGCGCTGAGCCTCGGCCGCGTCGCGCTGATCCTGATTGAAACCCCCGCCAACCCTACCAACAGCCTGGTGGACATCGCGCTGATTGCGCGCATCGCCGACGAGATCGGCCAGCAGCAGGGTTCGCGCCCGGTGGTCGCCTGCGACAACACGCTGCTCGGCCCGCTGTTCCAGCGTCCGCTGAACTTTGGCGCCGATATCTCGCTCTACTCGCTGACCAAATATGTCGGCGGCCACTCCGATTTGATCGCCGGCGCGGCGCTGGGCAGCAAGGCGCTGATAAGCCAGGTGCGTTCGCTGCGCAGCGCCATCGGCACCCAGCTCGATCCGCACTCCAGCTGGATGATCGGCCGCTCGCTGGAGACGCTGTCGCTGCGTATGGAGAAAGCCTGGCAGAACGCCGAAGCGGTGGCCGCCTTCTTACGCGACCATGAGAAGGTGGCGAAGCTGCAGTGGCTGCCCTACCTCGACGAGAACAGCGCCGAAGGGCGCACCTTCCGCCAGCAGTGCAGCGGCGCCGGCTCGACCTTTTCGTTCGATATCGTCGGCGGACAGCCCGCCGCGT
>Ga0157362_1000427_pt1 | contig 14213 bp, 17 predicted proteins | sample AttlaeALBM3_FD_111480 | JGI IMG/M metagenome (GOLD analysis project Ga0157362, IMG submission 111480) | Fungus gardens microbial communities from leaf cutter ant in Ribeirão Preto, State of São Paulo, Brazil - Atta laevigata ALBM3 | ecosystem: Host-associated > Fungi > Mycelium > Unclassified ... | reverse complement strand
TGCATGGACAGTGTGTCTGCGAAATATCAATGTCTGTTTCGATCACGCGATATTCGCCCAAGCACAGATCTTTTAAAGCTCTCACGTTATTTTTCCAGTATCCGGCGAATATGATTTGTCCGCGCTGTTCGCAGATATCAGTTCAATGCTGATCGGCAAGGGTATATTGATTTACCCGTGTGTTACATTCTCGTTAACATGTCGTCTATTAATAATTACTAACAATTATATCTTTGCTTAGCACGATAATAATCTCTCGCAATATGTTTGATTGATTTTAAATTGATATAGTAGATAAACTGTTAATTTAAGATTGTGCACATGGTGGAAATATTAGGAATAAATATTAGAAAAATAAAAAGATTAGGAATGTAGAGATTAAATGCACAATGTACAAATAAAATATAAGATATTATATCATATTATATCATATCTTATTTTATATTTATTGCACGTTACGTTTAATTTTTATTCTTAATTCTTTGTTTTTTTAATATTTAATGTTCTAGTTGCTAATATTTCTTCCATTGTGCGTAAGACCTGAAATTTGTGAATGTTGTTCTTATGGAATTTTGTAGAAAACTTTCTCTTATAATAATTTTTCAGGATATACTTTTTACATATACAGATATTTACGCACGAAAGGAGCTCTACAAAGCATTTTTACATGTACCATGTCTAAATTAACCACAATCAATAACTTTATAATATCAAACTTTATAATACGTTGCATTTTATATATATTTATACATATTCAACATATTTATATTCATCTGCAGAGAGTTTGTTAATTTACAGGTGCAGATAGTTTGTGCGGACGGCTCGTGGAGAAGATTAATTCCAATCATGGGCCCAAGCTTGTATTGGCGCACATGCCATTGCTGATGGTTTGTCTTGAAGGATTGGGAAAATTGGCGCAGAAATTTCCCAACATAGCCAGCACGTCTATATATTATTTACGAGACTTCCTAATTGCACCATCGCCAATTCTTTTGAAGCTATATCGACAGCACAGTGAATATTCCATGAAGGAACATCAATTTAAAGTATTGGGTAAAACAGCTTTATTTTGCTTTATTATAAATATTATTAATTTAATTAATCTTAAAGTTATTATTTATTCTAAATAGTAGATGTAATATATATGCACACGTTTTAACAGTTCAAGGAAAGGAAATAAGCGATTCAAAGCAGACGACATCATCAGTACACACGGCGTTTGAAAAACTTCGCGACGCAGCCATCGGCAATCTCTGCATCGCTCTGGAAGCCGCGCATTCCGTGAATCCTGACTGCGTTCCAGCGCTCGTGGCCAGTGTCTCGAACAGATTATACACTGCAGACATATCCGACGGGTATTTTTCATTTACAATTTTTCGAGTCAATACATGTCAAAGCGAAATTGTAATTTTTACTTGATTCTCAGCGAGAGCGACGAGAAATTGAAGAACGAAGTGGTATCAAAAAACATTGTGATCATGTTAGGTCACGTCGCCGTGGCGCTAAAGGACACCCCGAAAACGATGCGCACAATTTTCCCATTTTTTCAACAGCTCTTCTGCCGTACTCCCAGCGATCTCGATTTCCTCATAGTGGATCAATTGGGTTGCATGATTATTGCTAAGTGCGAACCAAAGGTGTGAACAGCACTTGGAATATATTTAGAGTTATTTATAATATAGTTTATATAACTATTATTATGATTTTTTTAATGCAGATTTATGAAGGAATAATGCAGATGTTCTCCATGTCATTGGGATCGAGTACAGCAACATATGCCGCGAGCGACGATCGCAAACAGTACTGTCATGTATCCAAGGCGGTTACTAATGCCTTAGCAAACATAGCGGCGAATCTGCAGGGTGAGTCGGAATTGGACGATTTGTTGCTTCATCTTCTAGAACTCTTCGTGCAGTTGGGCCTTGAGGGTAAACGTGCCAGCGATAAAATGCCGAATAGTATCGCGACGGTAAATCATTTAAACTAGTCATCTTGACAAAATGTCAGAAATAATTAGAAAATATTATTTCATATGATATACTATATCATATACAGAAAACAGCTAGTAGCGCCGGAAATCTAGGAGTTCTCATTCCTGTGATTGCGATATTAATGCGACGTCTACCGCCAATCAGACATCCACAGAAACGACTTCTAAAGCTGTTTAAGGACTTTTGGTTGTACTGCGTAATAATGGGTTTCGCTACCGATCATTCCTCGAGATTGTGGCCGTCCGAATGGCATGAGGGCGTTAAAGAAATCGCCGTCAAGTCACCTTACCTTATTTCTCAGACCAGTGCCCGTCTGGAAATGCGAGAGTTGCAGTATACATCGGCGGTGCGCAACGACAGTGTCTCATTGAATGAGCTACAAGAGCTGCGGAGTCAAGTATTGAAGATAAGCACTCGGTACGATTTACATTTAATCCCCGGTTCTATTATCTAATAATATCAATTGTTTGAAGAATGTTTATATTTTTATTACATGGACATTTTTCTATTTTTAATTAAGAAATTTATTCATTTTATTATAAATTTAGACACTTTATTTTATCGAATATTTTTCTAAATTTTCCAAATTTGCTATGAAATTTCTGTAATTTTTTTTTTTCAGTACAAACGACATATCAGCATATGTGACTAAATTACAGTTTGCGTAATGCACATACTTGCTCTCCGTCTATTGGTCAGAGACTTTACGAGTGGCTAACAGTTCTGAACCGAGTCTGCAACCAATAATGGAATACTTATGCGACACCGATTTACAGAAGGACAAGAGCGGTATGTGGCAGTGCATATGCTGTATAGCGGATTCTGTATTTGCAAAATTCAAGGATGTGATGCAACGTAAACCGAAGGATGAGCAACGTGAGAAAGAGCTCGAGAATCATGCGCAATTTCTGCTGGTGCGTTTCAATCACGTTCACAAGTTAATTAGGAGGGTGGCGGATAAATACCTCAGTGCTTTAGTGGACGCTTTTCCACATCTGTTGTGGAACTGCAAAGTTCTTTGGAGTATGTTGGACATATTACAGGTATATTTATCATTTTACTGTACTTTATATTTTACCAGACTTCTTTACTATATGATCATTGCAGATTTTATCGTACTCATTACAACTTGATCCAAATGAAGAAACTCCTAGCTTAAGAATACCTGGCACGCCATACAGCATTGAGTTGATGAATACTCTTGAAGCAAGAGAGGTATGATGTTACTATATGCTTTACTTGTTAAAATAAAAAATAATTTCTATAACGTTATGTGAATTGCAGATTATCGTGAAAGATTTTACCGCAAGATGCAAGGGCATTGTGCAGGAAGCCATGAAGTGGGCACCGCAAGCTACCAAGTCGCATTTACAAGAATACATTAATCAAATACCGTCTTCTGGCATGCGAAATCATTCTGGTTTGTCGCTGGCTATTGACTCAGTCCTTGAATTTGTGGATACTGCAATTCCCACAATAGTTCCAGCAAATGTATGTAACAATGTTACAACGTATCACATATCGTTTTATTTTAAGTTTTAGAATTATCTTAATATAATTCTACCAAGAGTTTCTACCAATACAGTTCAATTTTAATTTTCAATTAATTTTTCATCTTTTTCTAATTCTAAGAATTAGAAAAAAATCAGTTGAACTGAAATTAAAGTTCATTAAATCTACATTGATAGAAACGGATACTAATCATTCATCTTTATTAACGCATTGTAATTATTTCGATATTAATTTTATTAATGGAGAAATGTATTTAATAGACAAATTCCTTGGATAAGAGGCCACGCGGTCCAAAGGGCGCAAGTTCGTGGTTGCTGTCGATGATGTCTACAAGATCATGGCACGCCGGTGAAGTAGCGGGTATGCTCGCCCTTGCGCGCACCGAATCGCCAACCACGGAAATGACTCTCGAAGAGTGCAGGGATAAAGTCGTCGAGAGATTGATCGAAGCTGTTCGCCGCGCCTGTCAGGATCGCGACGATACTACCCATCGAGGAGCTCTTTGGCGTGCTACCGCTCTTTTAATATCCATGCCTGGTAAATTTAAACTAATCAACTTTTAATTTTAAATCTTATGAAGTTAAACAATTAATTTTAGAAAATTGGATTTATTAATGCAATTTATTGATTAGCTTTTTTTCTATTTGCACTAATTGGATTTTGTATTTTTAGGTATACACAGACGATTATTACACACGGTTGCATGCTCGCAGATAGAACTGTTCACAACCGCAGCCATGACCACAGCGGTTGAGTGCTGGCAGTGGATCTTAACTGTACGACCAGATTTAAAGTTGCGATTTTTACAAGAGATGTTACTCGCATGGCAGTATACCGTTGATAAGAAAATGGGTCTGTTTACACCGAACGAGCGAGAGGTCAGTCCTCTTGCGGTTTATGAGGGCTGCAAACTCGGTCCTAATCCGCCGTATGTAAAACCGCACGATATCTGGGTGACCTTCATAGTGGAACTCGTCGAGACAGCCAAGTACTGTTGCCAGGAGACGGTTGATATGATCGCTTTACTCCTGCATCGCTCGTTACCTATGACCGTCGGTGCATCTGGCGAAGAACCGGGTATCACACGACACGTCGCTGCAGTCGGCGTACGTTTTAAACTTCTTTCATGTGGCTTAGTATTGCTGCAAGGTGATGTTTTACCAAGGTAATATATTTTTTTTCATTATTGCTTGGAATATTGCGATGGAAAAATAATTGGATCTACTTTCGCAGAACTTTAAGTAAGAATGTCCTGCGAGAACGTGTCTATTCCAATTGTCTGGATTACTTCTGTCGAGAACGTCAGTTGCCAACCCAAGAAATTGATCAGCTTAGCGAAGACATAGTTACACTCATACGTTTTTGGCAAGTAAGTGCAGCATGTTAAAAATTAAGGAGCGAATAAGATATTCTGATTTATATAGAAATAATTTAGAAATTATTGTAAACATAGAAATTTATATGAAATTATTTTTTTTATTTTCTTAATAAAATTCTGGAATTTGTATTCACGACTGGCACTTATAACTCTGTTTTATGTATGTTTGCAGGTGATGCATAGCGACAAGAAATACTTAATGATGACAGGAGCCGACAATGAGTTTGAGATAGTAACATCTCAAACTTATACAACCGCAATGATTCCAAGCGAGACAATTGGTTCGTTAGCCGCCACATTAGCTCCTATACCAAATGACTTCTCAAGATCTTCCAGCAACGTGTGGATGAGTACTATGCCTATGTCGACCAGCACCAATACATTGAGCAAACGTAGCAATCGCAGTAAACGAATTGTAAATGCTAATGTTCTTGTGAAAGATTACATCAAGAAGCGAAATTTGATTCTCGAGTTGTTAGCGGTTGAAATTGAAATGTTACTAGTGAGTTCTCTTATAAATTACTATAATTTGTCGCATTTTAATGAAAATCAGCTTTTCAAACATTAAAATCTCGTTTTTTGTCCAGGTATGGCGTAATCCCAGCGGAAGAGCGGAACTTGCGTTGCAAGGTGAAGTAAGTATCGCGGATTGGCGTGCCAAGGGGATGAACGATCGCTGGCGAGAATATACGCGACTCGCATGGGAGATCAGTCCCGTTTTGGCCATATTTTTACCAGTGCGATTAAAGAATCACGAAGTCATCATCAAAGAAATTTGTGGCTTAGTGCGCCTTAAACCCGTGCCAGTCATGCATTTGTCGGAAGCATTGCAGTATCTTGTTACAACAGACACGCTTCTCAACGATGTACCTGAAGTGAGATTTTTAACTTTACTCTTTGTCAATAATTATTCAATATAATTATTCTCTACTGAGATCTGTTAGAGATTGTTATCTCATTTATAAAATTTGGATTTTGTTTCAGTTAGTTTATATGTTAGCATGGGAAAGAGTATCTCCAATTCAAGCGCTGGCATTTTTCTCACGACAATTTCCGCATCATCCCATCTCGGCGCAATACGCGGTGCACGTGTTAGACAGCTACCCCGCCGACGCCGTGCTCTTCTATATACCTCAACTAGTGCAAGCCATCCGTCACGATTCAATGGGCTACGTAATCGAATTTATTAAGAAGATTGCTAAACGATCACAGGTACTATAAGTATTGCAAAATTTTAATTGTAAAATTTAAATTGTATTAAACTAACAGAAATTAAATGTAACGTGCTTTGACTTAACATATTTTAGGTAGTGGCACATCAGTTGATATGGAATATGCACACTAATGTATATACGGACGAGGATAAGCAGATAAAAGATCCGGTACTGTACGACGTATTAGATTCATTGACAAAGAATATTCTGAATGCCCTGTCTGGCCCAGCAAAACAATTCTACGAGAGGGAGTTCGACTTTTTCGAGAAGATTACTAACATCTCGGGCGAAATTCGGCCGTATCCCAAAGGGCCAGAACGCAAAGCCGCGTGCTTAGATGCTTTAGCAAAAATCCAAGTACAACCTGGTTGCTATCTACCATCGAATCCCGAAGCGATGGTCATCGATATAGATTATCAAAGTGGTACTCCTATGCAAAGGTATGATTTAAGATAGTTAAAAAGACAATGATATGAATTCTGTCATAAAATACTATGCAATTATCTTATAATTACAGTGCTGCTAAGGCACCATTCTTAGCGCGCTTCAAAGTACAGAGATATGGCATCATTGAGCTCGAGAATATAGCGCTAGCAGTGTCGACCAACGGAAAAGTCGACAGCAAGAAAGATACGGAAGAACAGACATGGCAGGCCGCTATTTTCAAAGTCGGAGATGACGTCAGGCAAGACATGCTCGCCCTGCAAGTGATCAGCATCTTTAAGAATGTATTTCAGAAAGTTGGGCTGAATCTCTTCCTGTTTCCCTACAGAGTGGTGGCCACAGCTCCTGGGGTAAAATATTGATTTCTTGTAATGAATATGCTCTCTGATAGATAGATTATATTTCATTTATAATTATATTGTTATTAGTGCGGTGTAATAGAATGTGTGCCACACGCAACATCAAGAGATCAACTTGGCCGTACAACGGACAATGACATGTATCAATACTTCATCGCGCAACATGGCGACGAGACGACCAAGGAGTTCCAAAACGTTCGACGCAACTTTGTCAAATCAATGGCGGCATACAGTGTGATTACCTACCTTTTACAGATAAAGGATCGTCACAATGGCAACATCATGATAGACACCCAAGGCCATATCATACACATTGATTTTGGTTTTATGTTCGAGAGCTCGCCCGGTGGTAATCTGGGCTTCGAGCCTGATATCAAGCTGACTGACGAAATGGTCCTCGTGATGGGTGGTAAAATGGAAGCTGCACCGTTTCGTTGGTTTATGGAACTGTGCGTGCAGGCTTTCCTCGCAGTTAGGTGAATATTATTTTCATCAATATAATTAAAAAATCTACACTACATTCTATATATTGCAATAAAAAAATAAGATTACATTTAGGTATATATAAAGCTGTCTCAAACCACTAATTTAATAGGTAGTAATAATTTAAATATATCCTTAAATATTTTTTATTTTGTAGGCCTTATCAGGAAGCTATCATCTCTCTCGTCTCTCTCATGCTCGATACAGGATTACCATGTTTCCGCGGGCAAACTATTAAACTTCTACGCAGCCGATTTGTGCCGACCGCCACTGATCGCGATGCAGCGATCTTTATGATCAATGTAATACGTAATAGCTACCTCAACTTCCGTACGAAAACTTACGATATGATACAGTATTATCAGAATCAAATCCCATATTGAATTATTGTCAGGAAACTTAATTCTGTCTCCTTCCCTTCTTCCTTCCCTGTCCGTGTAATCGTTAATAGGCGACGCTTTATGCTCGCCATGACTGTTGTTATTGTATTAGAATCAACTTTATTGTACTGCAGTTGTTAGATATATCGCGGTATAACCACTGACTGTGAAACTGTACAAATGCATTGGTGTCAATATTACTTTAGTCCTAGTATTTTACGAAAACGTTTAATCTTGTATGTATGTAATAATGTATCATATTTATCTACGAGAGATCGCTTATATATGTATATGTCTGCCGTATGCAGCACATCTGTATACGACTACATTCCTGTTATTAATTTATGTATTGTTAATGGATAAAAAATTAAATTACTTTAATCATGACAACATATTTAAAAATCCTCATCTCGCGATGCATTTTAATTCTCAATATTTAATTAAATTTTAACAGATATTCTGTAAAATATCAAGAGCAATATGTACACATTTTTTATTTAGCTTAATGTTTCCTGATGTCTTTATAATTTTACGTGATTATTTTTAGAGGATGTAATGAATAATTAAACAATAAATGAAAGCAATTTATTTTCTATATACAATAGCTAAGCAAACTAATTGAACAATGTTATATATACATTAGTATGTTTGTAACATAACACTAATAGTTAGCTTCTGAGAAGTTAAGAACTCCAATTATGGGTTTTCCCTGGAGTGATAAATTTCTTTTCGGCAACAGATGCCTTCCTAAAAATTTCCAAGAAAATATCTTTACATCGACAGTTTAATTTGTATATTTAAGAAAGGATTTTTTTTTATATTTCTAAATTTATTGCTTTCCATAGATCAATTTTTTTAATTATTCTGATAATGTGTGTCTGCATGCAAAAAGATTTTATATACATGTTAATTGATTTTAATCTTTATAAGAGAGACTTATTCTATAATTTTTAACTGTAATGATTACAATATCATCATAACAGCTGTTAAAAATTATAAATAAGTCTCTTAATGTAAATTTTAAATGTAAAATTATTAATATGCTATAATATTGTGCATTATAATTAATATATTATGCAATATATTATTTCATAATTGTCTGTATGCTTATACTTACTCTGTATCAATTTGTTTTGCTCCACCAATTAATATTGGTGGTTTAACTTCTCGTCTTGCATCTCGAGTGTAATAGTAAATTTGTGAAGTTTTATGGTTTGGACCACCCGGTATATTTGGTGGAGGTTGAGTACGCTTGGATTGGTCATCGGCATATCTATGGGGCAGTACGATTTTATTCTGCAAAAAATAAAATTTTAAACATACACCATCAAACTGTTATATAAAAACAACTAAAGGAACTTACATTTTTTAATTATTTGCTCAAAAAAAAAATCTTTTGCCGAAAAAATATGTTATTCAAATATAGTAGATATTTCTAATTGATGTTCTTCTCAGAGTTTATCATAAAGGATATGCGATACAAACAATGCAACTTTTTCAACTTCAAAATTTCTATTATATTTTTATATCAAAGAATCATGTTGCATATAAGAAGAAAAGAAGAATTTGTAGGAAAAATATACAAATTTTCCATAAAACATCGGTCAAATTAAATTCAGCTCATCTGGATATAACCTCTCAAAAAAACGTTAACTCAATTAACGACTCGTTTTCCAAGCAGATGGCACAATTTCTTCAGAAAACGTGTATTTGAATTAATAAATTGAAGACTAATGCAAAAGGTAGTAGTATACAAAAATTCAGAAAAAAGTAAGGCAGATTATATAATTAAAACGAATGTCATCACTTACACCTCGACAAACATCTCGAATAAAATTTATTAGTGGTGTAACACTCCGGTGTTCCACTGGGCCCGGCATGCTTTCTTCGTAAATTGATCGATACGATAATTAAACTTAATACATTTACTTCCGTAGTTAGAGAGTTACAGTTATTAACCTTAAGCTCGACAAGTAAATATTGATAAATAACACTCGCATAGTATCGATACAAACCGACATAAATCGACTCGATTCTTCGTGACATTTTTGCAATCGATATTAAACGGTATAATTTTTATTTTATTAAAAAATGCCATCAATATTGGTGAATGTATAATTTTTAATTAATTGTAAGATAAGAAGACAAATTCACCCTATTTTTTTATGTGACTATTTTAATAATAATCAGAATATTGCTTTTTACGCAATGAAATAATCTAAGAATTCGAAAACTTTTAAATTTGTTTCGGTTTCTTTTAAATAACTCGTTGTTTATAATCTTTTTTTCTATGTATACTGCTCAATTCAAAATTCTGAAATGCAATTTTTCAATCCAAATGAATCTAATTGAATCCAATTGAATAAGAAAAAAATTCTTTTTTTATTCAATTGAATTCAATGGAACAAAATACGAAATTTAAAATAGATAAGACTAAAAAAAAACAATATATTGTAAAAAGGGAACAAGATTAAAAGAATAACTTTTTGGAATTTAATTGGAATCAATGGATTGAAAATATGCATAAAAATTTCAGTCCATTTTAATTCATTTTCAATTACTGAGGCCCAACTGTAAAGTGTAAACACGAATGATGACAATGGCGAACGTCGATGGTGAATAGTTAATTAATTTGTGCTAATTCGTTGATAGGAGCTGATGAAATAAAAAGATAAAGGAGAAAGGAAGTGGATGCCTTGGATGCGACAAGCGCGAGCAGTGAACCGGTAGTCGCTATGATACGCATCTGCGCTGCGTGAACGAGGGGGAATGAGAGGAAGAGGGAGATCGGCAAGAAAACAACATATGGACGCATTTGTATGAGGTAGATGAAGATTCCAAAGTTAAATATTCACGAAAGGCAAAGTAAGGCAAAGAACCTCGGGGCACCTCGTCGCATCAAATCAGATACGGTTGCCCTATGCGATTCATATTTAACAAGTAAGAAACGACGCGTTCTGCGTGTAGGTTAGAGTTGCACAGAGATTAAAGTTTATTAAGATTTCTGTAATCATTGATGCCTTAATGATCAGTTAATAATACATTAGTGAATTAATTGTTGAACATTTGAGTCTCATTATAAAACAGAATTGTAGACTGTGGTCAAACATTTGACATAATTAGATTATGTTAAAATTTGATTGTCATTCTAATTAATTCATTAATGATGTAGTTATGTGACAGAATTGTAGCCTAAAATTGTAGTCAAATATTTGTATTGACTGCCAGATAATAGATCTGCTTTCTGTAGCTAAAATATACATTTTTAGAACTTAAAATATATTTGTTATTTAGTTAAAGGGAGAAAGAAAGTTCTAAAAATAAAAAAATGTATTTATTGAAGAATTATTGATGCTCAATTATTAATGCTCAAATTATATTACAGTTGAACAAAGCTGTTGAACATTTGAGATCTGCAGTTGGATCTATATTATTATATACAAGCAAGGGTGAATTTATGAGAGCCCTATTGTTTATTGTTTGATATTGCTACTTGTTGCATTAAACATATACCAACATGTTGACAGAACAGAATGTGATTATGGAACTAACTGGTTCTAATGATACAGTGATTGGTTTTATCACTACCGATGATGGTCATGCGCTACTGATAGTAGATGGTAAGATGATAGACTTAACATATATATTACACATTATAAATAATATAGATATATTGTTATTATAATAGTTAAAATAATATAAGTATAATAATTAGAAGATATTCAATATCTTGATTCTGAAACTGTTGACAACAATTTGAAATTGTTATTATCATTATGCGACTTTTTTAAGACTTTTTTTAAATATTGGGTTGTCTAGAAAGTTCGTGCCAATGTTGAAGGAAAATTGAAACATAGAAGATTTAATTTTTAGTATACATTTATTAAATTATATAGGTTAGTCGGCACGAACTTTCCGGACAACTCAATATAATGTGCAATGACATAACTACTGGTACTGTTATTAAGAATGATAGAATCAGGATACAGTTGTATACATCATTTTATAACTGCAATACATATATATTATTATAGCTTTCTATATGCATAATAATTAAAGATTTCGACATGTAGAATTTCATGTTTAGCTCATTGGACTTATCAGAATTGTAATTTAAATTAAAATTAAATAAATAAACAGAAAATTTGTGAACACGTATATGTTCTATTAATGTCAAACCACTAAAGATTTCTTTTCAGAACGTGAGGACGGTACATTGGAATTTGTGACAACACCACCAATCACATTTATGCCACAGAATAACATGGTATCTCCAACATTGATTAAAATGGAGGACGGAAATTTTATTTTACATTCGGTATGTGTAGCTAATAGTAGATTTGTTCTTTTTAGCTGAATTTTTTGCATAATTTATCATTCTTCTTTTTCTTTTCACGTTGAAGAGAAAAAAAGAGGAAAAATGAACTATGCACAAGAAATTTAACTAAAAAAAAAACATACTAGTATTTTAAAAGCGTTGAGCAATAACGAGATGATCTATATTTGTTGGATGTTACATGTTTCTTTCTGTTTCAGCCTATTTTTCAAATGAATATGCAGGGTCTGTCGGGAACTGCGATGCAACAAACAAATCTACTGCCACGGATGCAATATTTAGAATCTAGATCTACAATTACGGAACAATTAAAAGTACAAGATAATGAATGTGCAGTTACAGAATATCTATTACCTATTAAAGATAATAGCAGTGTGTCAGACAAAGGACAATTAACAATTAACAATCATGCTAAAAACAAATCTACGCCTGCATTTAATACTATACAAAACGTCTACAAAAGATCTCCAGGGAGACCAAAGAAGAACGAAGTAAATCCGCAAGTATGTTAATATCATTGTCTACAACTGGAAAATATATTTTTATCGAAATGGAATGGTTAACATTTTATATAGGAATATATAGGAATTTTATTTTATACGTCATATAATATAAATTATTTTTATCACAAAATTATATATTAATATTTTGTTATAGAATACGCAGTTTCTGCAATGTGATATATGCAGTCAAGAATTTACTAAACAAGCATTATACCGTAAACATATGGAAAATCATGCCGAAGAAAAACCGCATAGATGTCCTAAATGTCCAGCATCATTTAATATTCCAGTAAGTATTTTAAAATCTTCTATCATTGAGATTTTAAGAGAAAAGAGTTTCATAATATGTTTCTATCTTAAGGAAACTGATACATTTATCAAGTATTCATTATATACTCATATTATACAATACATGTCGCTGTATATAATTTTAATTAATATACGACATAAATAAGAAATTATATGATGGAGAAAATAGAAAAACAATTACATGACTAAAATATATCTAGAGGACTTCTGTCAAATAAATTTGCTCGATTCGACTAATCTCTTAGAGAATTAAATTAATAGTAGTAAGAGAGAAAGTTGCTTCTTAATCTTGAATGTGTTTGCAATGGATTCAGTAACTTCATGGATCTAGTAACTTCAATATATAATGGTATTATTACAGATAAATTTCACGCTTCATATGGCAACGCATAATACCGGTGACCCAAAATGCCCCGAATGCGGTAGGAAATATGCCAGAATGGCGAGTCTTAAATCTCACATGTTGCTGCATGAAAAGGAGGAAAATCTCTTTTGCACGGAGTGTGAAGATGCCTTTTCGACGAAGGTGAGTTTGAGATTATTCACATTTTATGTATAAAGGAATTTTTTTTATATGTAAAATGACAGAGCAGTCCAAAATTCAACATTTTTGTGTATATAATTTTGATAAGTTAAAATTTTTAATCACAAATAGGCAGATTTTGCCTCTGATGATTTTGAAAGTCTATATAAAAGCTGTATCGCGCTACGTAAGATTGCTTTATCGATGCTCTGTTCTAATGTATTTCTGCTGATCGCGCAGACCACCGATAACATTCATCATTGCGAATACGATATTCATAATTATTGCGGCTAAGGTCTAAAACGTTGGTTGCTTGCCTCGTGTTCACTTATTCGTTCCTCAATTGATTCACGTGTCCTAGTTTACGTCGAGGTCATAAATCTCGATTGATAACATACAAATTCTAATTACCTATTTAATACTCGTAAATCTATGGATTGTATTTGTCATTGTTTTATAGCATCTTGAACGATTGGTAAAAATCAATTCTCTTTGGTAAAAATTATTAACGAATAAAATTTAGCAAAAATAAATTTGGTTTTATTAATATACTGAATAAAACAAATCTTGATGTTACGTTGTCTAATCGAGAGTCGATCTTGGACCCGTTATTTATTTGCTCACCGCCAGCCATCCAGTCAAAATCAAATAATCATAGAAAAGGGGAACCCGCGATTCTCGCCATGTTCTCCATAGCTGACTGCAGCAGGATAAATAGAGGAGATGATTTAATAATTCTCTTCAATGCTCTCGAAGATTAAGAGGGCATTATCTCATAGCG
>Ga0157362_1000426_pt1 | contig 14232 bp, 5 predicted proteins | sample AttlaeALBM3_FD_111480 | JGI IMG/M metagenome (GOLD analysis project Ga0157362, IMG submission 111480) | Fungus gardens microbial communities from leaf cutter ant in Ribeirão Preto, State of São Paulo, Brazil - Atta laevigata ALBM3 | ecosystem: Host-associated > Fungi > Mycelium > Unclassified ... | reverse complement strand
TTGCCTCCTTCCCCTCAATTACGAATTAGAGCGCTCACTGCCGCTTACTCGCGATTCGTATCAAAATTGCAACGTGTTTACACGCCGAGAGAAAGGGTGAATGATCGATACCAATATTTCTTCCAATATTTCTTTTCACTAATTAATTCAAGAAAGCAATGACACATTTTCTCACTTCTCTCGGTAAAAAAGTGTAAATGTCTTTTAAGTGAATATCAAAAAAAAAAACGTACTATTTATTTACTCGTTTTTTGTTTTAAACGGAAATATTTAAAGGGAAATATACCTTTGAGAAAACATTTTAAAATTTACAAAGGTACTTGTGATTTTCGAGAATTGTTTCATTTTATTTAAATAACATTGTTATATATTGTGTTTTCAAATTCCATTTTCTTTTGACAACCAAATATTGGAAAGGATTTAATTTCCATTTTTTGATCTTTTATCGATGTAAAAAACATTTCCTTTGATAACGTATTTATATATTATGAAATGAGAAAGTATTAACGGTTGTTTGAAAAGTGTCTTAGTAGCGTGAGAACTCAGAAACGCAGAGCACTTGTCCTTACACCTTTCACGCCGATTGAAATGACCGGTATTAATTACCTGTCTTACGTTACGCGACTCTGCTACACGCTCCGGGCTGTCACAGATATTTTTCCCGAGTGCATAATATCTGTTTTTGGTGACAAGAAAAATTAAAAATTTTATTAGCCCAGGGAATGTTCAAGGAATCTAAAGTACATGATTCAAGTTCAAAAAGAAAGGATGCAAAAAAATATAGAACAATTTTATAAAAATCTTATTAAATAAAAAGTATTATACATTGACATATACAAACGCATATAATAATCGGAATACAAATAAACATACAATTAAAAGAATTAGAAATTAGTTTGGATAATTACAAGATTTAAGCGATTGAGAATGACTATATATTATTTTATAGAACTCGGTAATACGAAATGTCTAATCTATAAAGAGCTTTCATAATGAAAGGTTTTCAGATAAAATGCGATCCTTTGAGTCGGGGGTGACACGGATTTGTTGCCGTGTCAAAATGTGATCGAGGAGATCGTGTAACCAATCGCCTAAGGTCCGCTCTATCGATGACTAGTAAACGGAAGGTGTGTACAATTGGCTAGTTAAGTATGACGACGTGGCATGATTGGCGGTTTGGTATTTAGGAAAGGCCAGTCTCTCGACCAATGTCACAACTCGTTTGAAAGGCGCTAGAATAATCCATAAAGCGCAGGTGAACAGACCCGCGATCGTTCCTCTCTATTACCGATCTCTCGGATCAACGACAAAGGTTGACGATTGCAAAGCGCGTGATTGCCCCGTGACGAAGGTCTGCAAATCTTGATCGATGATCGTTAAAAGATCATCGACGATTGATGCCTTTTCCTCGATGAGAACATGAATCAAATAAACAATGATGAGATCATTTCGCGACATTATCAGAAATTGATCTTACCTATCAGTTTATCTTAACTATTTGGTTAACGAGAAATTAAATATGAAAGTGCTAAAATACTTTCACTGACTTATTTTAGTTTGACGTATCGTCAAATGATTTTCTCGAGCTAACTTTAATAAAGGATAAATTCACTTGTACTATCGAGAGAGTGTAACATTGTTTATGTCTTCATTTATATACGCAAACATAACTGACCCTACTCACGTTTATAAAATGAAGCACTTTGTGGCGAAGAGAGCCCGAAGGTAAGACGAAGGAATTAATTGCTTTGCTGATTCTCAGACGAGAACGATGGACGATACCCCCACTAGGCGGAGACAGTTAACCGCGTTTCCCATGAACCTTCTCCCGCTCTCAACCCTATCCAGGACTTTACCCTGTCGCGAAGCGGCGATTCAGAAACCGGGTGGTTTTTGGATGAAACCGGTCCGACCGGTTTGACGTTCGGTTCCTGAAAAAAAGCCCTGGGGCCTTCTTCGGCGTATTGCCCCCTGCTTCTCTCCCTCTTCTTCCTCTCAAACAGCGAAAGGTAACTTTTATTTCGACGAGGTCACATATTTAGACGAAGAACGAAGGCAGAGGTTCTATGGTTGCGACAGAGCTCACTAAAGTGCAACTAACATACTCCCTTGCCAGTTGTGGTTATCAATTTAAAAAATAATATTCCAGAAAAGATGTACAAATTTTATTGAAAATTTTTCTCTTTAAATTTAATTTTTTAAAAATACATGAATATTTCATGAAATAACTTTTAAATTGTAAACGTGGTTATAAATAAATAAATAATTCTTGCAACTAAGCAATCAAAATTTGTTAATTATATTTTTTTTATTTAAAAATATTTTAAAAAATACTTATACACATATAATAATATTAAAACACTATTAAATAAAATTAGAAAGTATTAGAAACTATTCCAAATTTTCTATTCTGAAATTTTCATTAAAAAAAACTTATATTAATATTTTATACTTTTACTAGCAGCATTTAAAAATTTTTAATGCCACAGTATAAATTCTTGAAGATATATTTAATGGCTTTAGAGTTATTCGTTATCCATACACAGTTAAAGTATTAATTTTTATTGTTTTTTTTTCATTTTTGATAAAATTAGAATAATCATTTCATAATAAATTTTTTTGGTCGTGTAATTATTTTTTGTTCTTTGGTTTGTATTCTCTTTATTAACTCACGTTTTTTGAACTCTCGATGTTACCATTTCTTCTACTTAATATACACAGATAATAGAGAGACTTTAAAATGGAAATTATACATTAGTACATTCGATGAATCTAACCAGTTATTCTAGCAATGTAGCTATTAATTATATGCAAGTCGCAGATGCAAATTATACTACCGTGACGCAGGCTCATAAAAATAAATATACCCTTATTTGCAATTTTCAATAAATCATAACTTGATGCATCTGGTAGAGATTTTTTTTCTAGCAAGAAATTGTCGTTGCCAATCAAATTGCTTCATGAGTTTAAAAATGAGATGTGATTATCAGAAAATTTAGTCGAAATTCAATATAATTAATTATTAAACATAATTATACATAATTAATTATTACATAATTTATTAAAGTTTAATTTTAAATACTTTAATATCTTAAAAATTAATTTTTACTTTATGTTTTAAAAAAAAATATTTTTTGTCAAAACCTTTTTTGTATTTGATTTACCTAAGTTGAAATATAATAATTAAAAATAAGAAATAAATAAAACTACAAAAAGAAAAATAGTAGCTATTTCTTTTTTAACGAATCATTCAGTCATTAAGTGAAATATGAGAAGCGAGAGATTAAATGGAAGAAGCAAGGAATCGTTTTAATATTGAGTTGCACATTGCGCGGTGATCGTTCGCTAGTTCGAAGGTTATACGCGCATTGGACGCTCATTGAAGAACGGGGCCGATTGTAGAAAAATCTACGAACGAGGTTGATGAGTTTTCCAGCAACTTTCAATCAAACCAAAAGTACCACGAACGCGCTTGCGCGATAGTGACGCCTTCCTTGAAGGAAACTAGGACACCGTAGAAATTGCGAAGTTGGTCCTTGCATCGCGTGCAGATGCGAAACGCTTTTCCATGTTCTGCCTATTTACTTTGTGTTGCCTTGAAAGCGAGCAAGATCGAGTCGGAGCGAAGGGCTTTTCAAAAAGGCACTTAAACATCATATTATTGTTATTGTGGAATAAAAATTTCCCTTGATTTAACGATAAAAAATTGGAAGTAAAAATTTTTCTACGCAATTAGGACGTTTCTCACAAAATATTGTGTATTAAATGCTTATATTGACTGCATTTTTGTAGATTGATAAACAACTTCGGAAGAGTTACAAAAATAAAAATGTGAAAATTGATTTAGCATGAGAATTAATGTAGACAAGAACTACATTGTAATGACAAATTGAAACATCAATAAAATTTGACACTTTTCTGTCTTTCCTTATTACGCTTATTTTCTTTAATTTCCTTCATGTTTTCTTTCCAATTCTCCTATTATCTGTATCAACAGTTACAGTACCGTCAGATGTTATTATTAGATCATTGGCTTTTATGCTTTTTACTAGAGAAGAAAAAATAACACACTCGGGCAGAACTATTATTGTTTTCTATAATATTTTTTTGTGCAATCTGTTATGTAGCTATGTAAATGTCAGCGAATACATTTTGTGTACATTTTATTTGATTTAAATAATAAAAAATAAAATGTACGCAATTTTTTTTAATAAAATCAACAGTATAGCAATAATTGTTGGCGTAAAATGCTGATATCTCGTTTTTAATAATATATTTATCATAATTGCATATTATCATAATTATATCCCTATTATTATTATTTGAGAGAGACAGAACTTTTGGAATTATGAGACATTAAGGAAAAATGAAGCGTTTTATACATCGAAAGATCGATTGACACAGATCTTGAATGAAGAGAACAATTTTTATGTTTTCCTATCTGTTTTGACAGTTATTCTTCCGATATAAAACTCGAGTTTTGTCTCCCAATAAAACTGGCACTCAATTACACTTCCTTTAATTACAGTCAAGATTCTTCGACGGCGAATGGAGGTCGATTGTGGTACTCGTGATGTCACTGTGCAGTCATTATCGTCGTTATTATTCCACTAGGTACTCTATATTGCTTCTCGGATTTAATAACGTCTGCGGCAGGAGTACATCCTATTTCGCTTGTTGTAGCGGGGACCAGGATTAATTAACCGTCGTAAGTTGTGTCCAATAATCGCCCGCCATCTCGCAGTCGCTTCATCACGACGATGTTATTTTTGAGGTAAAAAAGCACTTCCACTACCGGTGAAAGGTTGCTAAAGGTTACGCTTTAAATGATTTTATTACGTAAGTTATAGCGGCATTGCAACGTATACTCACATGCGACGTAACACGGTTGTATAAATCCCTTTTACATTGCAATAAGGGCAGGGGAACAAGATTACGCTCACGCACGGTTTACATACTACACGCGAGGAGACCTTTAAGGGAGTTTCCCTTAAAGGGGCTTGTACGGAGGTAAAAGCCCCTCAGGTAGCGGAAGGATGAGAATACTATCAAGAGGGACAACTTGACCATGATGAACAGAGGGTGTGGAGACGAGCGAAGGGTGATATAAGGGCAGCCAGCATTGTCTGTCAGTCGACAAAAGCTGCTCTTGTACTTAAGTACAACCGTTCCTCGAAAGTCTAGTTATCCCCTACCTTGGAACCTAATTCGAAGTTCATTCCCAAGACCAAACTTTAGACATAGATGACAATCTTCCCTTTCAATCTTTACCTAAGGAACCTAATTCCATCTTCGTCGTCTGAAAATACTATCCTGATCGTATCGTTTTGTAAATATTAAAATTATCTTTGTCCAATCGTCTACTAAACCTCATGTTTTTGTTACAAGAGAGATTTGTTGTCTATAATGAAAAGTTCTAAACTTAGCTTGATATCTTAGCAATGAAATAAAACGTTGTCATAGCTTGACAACATATCATTTATAATATGAAAGTGTTTATTAAAAAGTGACAACCAGATAAGATATTAGTGTTACAATCAATAAGTTATAGACACATAAATAACTTAATCAATTAATAATAATCAATTAATAAATAAATTAATCAATTAACTTAATTAAAATATTTCAAAGAAGTTATAATTCTCTTATTTATTTATTATTATTTACATCTAAAATTTTTATAGCTATCTATAAAAGATTATAAGAAACTAATGTATTTATATGAAAAAAATGCTTTTATTTAAGTTTCTAAAAATTTAGTAAGATACAGATTTCAAAATAATTTTGTGTTGAATCATAAAAATAATTATATAAAAAATTCAAGTATAATTACACCAAACTGCTGCAAACAATTTTGATGTTTTAAAAATCAGCTTGAGAATCCTATATAATATTTTTGATAGTAGTAATAAAATTATTTTCAGATTCATATTAAACTAAATTTTTAGATATTTCAGCAAAGTTCGTTCTTTCTATTTAGAAATATGAAAACGCAATAATATTTTATTTTATAATTTATAATATAATACGTAGCTATATGGCTACAAAAATGGGAACAAAAGAATTAAATATTTGAACTAGATCATGCTGTATTATCTTAATCATCGAGATATCCAACTCTCTGACAATTGGAAAGTAGCAAATATTGATGCTGTGCAATTAAAATTGTACTTGCAAAATGATTTCATGTTTGATGAAGAGAAAAAATTAGTTGTATAGGTGCATGATACTAGAATGCTGTGTATAATCGAGTTAAAAATAAAAGCAATTAGCAAACGAGAGCGATCACGGCACTTACATCCGCAATGCGATACGCGTAACCGAGCTATACTTACGTGCAAGTTGTTTACGTTTACGCCGGCGTAAATAGAACGTACGGAAGTTTTCTTTCACCAGAGGCGCGTTAGTGCACCGTTCTCCGTGAAAATTCTAATAACTCGCGCCTTTCCCTCCATACACTGTACCGCGTTGAATCGTTACGAAAAAGAAAATCGGTTGAAATTCCTGACGGTCACGAGCCGCAACTACGTCGCAGCTAATTATCGGAGTTAATCACAGCGAAGTCGGGCAAGCAAGAAAAAAGGGACAAGCACACGACAATTATCCAATATGTCGACGGTGGTATTTTACTCTCCCGCCGGACTTTTCGTGAAAATCAACCGTTCATTATGTCGATACGTATGTATGTACGCGGCTGGACAAGCCGGATAAGTGGCAAACAAGTTTTCCTCGAGCACTTCTGACCCATACAAGCGTGTATCTCTGCAATTCAATTAGTATCTATCTAATTAACGGCTAAATTACGCGATCGCTATTTGCGAAGTCGAATTCTGTGTCCACGTCCTATTCATCGTCAAACGATTTCTTCTGCTTCTCTCGAAATTTCAAATGAAACGACGCAATCAGAATGGTTTTAGCACCAATCTAAGTGTATTTATAACTGGTACAAAATCAGGTCGTCCTGTTTCTGTCAATTTTCCGAACATATTTCCAAGGACGCTATGAATATCGTCATCATAAATTGATGTTATAAATTTATAATTGTCCTAAAAAGAAGATGTAATTTTATTAATACCTGATTTATTTATATTTTTTAAGTAAAAATTTTATATATAATTAAAAATTTATTCGCAGAAAGTTCCTTGATATTTAATCAGTGAAACATTTTCATTAATTTTTAGAGTTATTTTAAGAAGAAAAGTTGGAGCATATTATCTCAAAGTTCTCAAAAATATTAATAAAATTACTTTTTTATTTTTTTGCAAAGTGTTGACATCGCATTTAATATAAATACTTTATATAATATATATTTAATATAAGTACTTTTAAGTTAAATTAGATAATTGAGGAAATAATGTATTATCTAAATTACGTAATTTTTTATGAGATGATGACTCCAGGTAAAAAATGAAAGTATTCTGTCTATTTACTTGACCGAGTTTGAAAAAGAAATCTCTTTTCGTTTAGGAACTACTAGGAAAAAAAAATAATTTTATGAAACGTTTAACATATAAACGTTTTTTTCATAAAATAATTTAAAAAATTTTCTAAAATATTGGCCAGACTTATTTAAAAATTCTGTATACAGGTATAATATATAAGTATATTAATAGTTTAATATTTAATATTAAAATAATATTTTAATATTAAATAATATTTTAATATTAAAATAATATACTTCTATGCAACTTTCTTCAACATTTTTTAAATGCAAATTAATGGAAAATAGCCCTATTCTGCATAAGATTATGTAGGACATAACTTTTGATTGCTCAACTATGATCGCAATCACAAAGATATACCTATTTCAAAAGACCTTGGCATTTGACGTTTTTAGATATTTTGGATGCGACGGTATGAAATTAGCCTTTAGATCTTTTTTTTAAATGAGAACACGAAAGTCATTAGTCATTCGTTCATGCAACAGGATACTCAGCATAGTTTTTCGAAATTGTGTCGGTGACTTTGTAAAAGGAATGTCTATGATCATTTCGTTTTACAAATCGAATTTGTCATTATGGCTCGCTTTCTACTATTTCGATTCGGTAAGATTCTAATGAAGATTCCCGAAATATTTCTATCGAAAAAAACGACTTTCTCTTGTGCAAATATTGAGCGGATGGAACCATATCGCATTTCGTGTTCACCCATTTTTGCGCCACGTTTTGCCTCGAGTTTTACAATATTCAATGGCACGTGAACAGTTTGATCGATGATGCGAATTGTGCTTGGATAAACATCAACAATGTTTCAACGTTACGATAATCTTTTATTATATTAAAGTAAAGCTCCATAAAAATTAATCTATATAATCACGTTAATCTATATAATCACATTAATCTATATAATACGCTCGATAAAAATGGAGATTAAAAAAAAGCTTATAAAAAGTTTTTAAAGATAAAAAAATGTACGCCCAATATATATACATAAAAACATTTTAAAATGTATTATCAAATAAAAATAATTATAAAATAGATAAAATCATAACATAACTTTCTCTTTTTATAATACAAAACGTAAAATAAGTATAAATTATTAAGAAATAATAAAACAAATAATAAATAATATAAATACTAAATAAACATAGAATGAATTCAGAATGCAAAGAAGTAAATAAATTCGAACAAATTATTGTATCTGGACTTTCTCGTAAATTATATTGTCGTAATCTCTCTCTCTTTTTTTTAGATTATAAAATTTTAAAACACTTGATATTTTATTTTTCAAAGAAATATAAAATAAAACAATAAAAAATAAAAGAATTATAATTTTCAAAGAAAAGTATTAGGTATATGTATATACACATGCATATACATATATATATATATATACTAAAATAAAATGAACATAAGCTGTTAAATTCAAATTATTGATATAAATTTAATAATAGATATATCTTCATTTGATTTTAATGTGTATTTTTCATATTTTTTGAATTATTTTTAATCATTTCTATAGGTCACTATTCTTACTCAATATGTCATTAAACAAGAGAGTTAAATAATTTAACTAAAGAAAATGTTTTATATAATAAAATAATTTAATTCTTTATTATTTATTAAACATACGGATGTATTGATAATATGGATGGTTTATTTTGAAACTAACAGAAGAAATGGATTTACATTTTAATACATATATATGAAGTTAAAAATAACAAAATGTTATTTAATTTAAGGATCACCATAGATATCTAAAGTAGCGTCTGCAATGAGATTTTAAAGCATAGAACTTAAACTTTGAACTTTAAAGTCATAAGTAATTGACAAATTACAGTCGAACGTGAGAAGAATAAATGACTATTAGTCAATTTTTTAAAACATAAATTTTACATCGTAAAATTTTATTGTAGACATCGTTTAACAGTGTAAAAGTTAAACGAATATGTTAAACTCTCTCATACTTTTAAAGGAACATTAGCAAATGTTACCTACACATGCGTTTCATCCCTTTCATACAATGTAGTTCACATTCTAGCAAGAACTTCGGGACATAAGTTTGACGATGGTTTGCGATATGTTCAATAGGGATACTTGCAGCAGAACTATGTCAGCGTTGCTACATGAAGAAAGGAAACAGGACGAAAAAGGAGTCATAGCGTGGGCGAACTTAATCAAGTAGTAATCGGCCAAGAAGTCGGTGAAAGAGAAAAAGCAATCTCGTCGTATCGCTGAGCAACAAAGCGACCTACGTACTTGGAAACCTTTCTAGGAAAAACGTGATGTAAGATAGAGAGAAAAAAAAGAGAAAAAAAGTGAGGGAGGGAGAAGAAAAAAAAATTTCTTCGAGTCAATGTTAAAGTGATGGTGACAACCAAGGTGTCTTTCCGTGGAAGCATTAAATCGATGCTCACGATTGATTACCTGACAACGAGAAAATAGCTAGGTGGCTTGGGGATATCATTGCTCTCGTGACAGGTAAGTTTTGCCTTTACGAAGTAGAACGGCAGAAATGTTGCAGCATATAGATGTGCACCGTTAAATCTATAATGGTTAATTTAACCTAATTTATGTCGCGATTGCTCCTAATACTCAATATATCGTTATTTTATACTAAAATAGTTGTTAAATTTAATATTATACATAATGTCAATTTGACGCTGTATAGTGTCAAATCATCATTGATACTGTATAGTTTTAAATTTAATATTGTTTTAATACAAAATAACGATATATTGAGTAGGAACAGAGAATATAGCGATTTAAATTAAGTTAAATTAGGTTATATTTGATACTATAGATTTAACAGCGTTATGTATGTTTACATTTAAATATTTTAAAATTTAGAATTTTGCAATAACCGAAAGACAAAGATTTAAATTGTTACATTTTTGAAAATCAATGAACAACTAATTTTTATAAACCAGCTTACACATTGTAAATACGATTATATATATTTATTTACACATATTGTTTACAATTATATGTATATATTGTAATAAAGTATACGTGTAATTTTACAATTATAAAGTTTAATTTTAAAATTAATTTACGTATTTTAAAGGTGTAAAGTAATACTGGCTATTTTCAATTTCAAATAAATCGAGTAAAATTTTTATAGTAAAATTTTTTATAATCTTACAGAACGAGATATCGATTACACATGAATGAATGTGTAACTTACAAGGCGCGTCGAAAGACGCCAGAACGAATGAAGGGAAGGGTGTGGGTGCGATTAATCGAACGCTTGGCGGGAGGAAAGACAGGGAGAAAGGAAAAACGACAACTAATTTTCAAGAGCGTCAGAAAGACATGTAAACCCGCGAGTTTCTCTTAATTGATACACAGTGAGATGTGTAACGAGCTCTTCATGATAGATGGAAAGTATAGGTCTACGAATGTAGTAATGAGAAAAGGAGATAGAAAGAGAGAGAGAGAGAGAGAGAGAGAGAGAGAGAGAGAGAAAAGAGATGATTGGATCGTATCGGTGAACAACAAAGCACGGGAGAACCTTGTGAAAGTTACATCACCAAGGCTACCATGCCTATCATTATATGCATTAGACGTCCGCATTATTCTTAGGAACTACGCTCAGTGCACCGTGCGCTACCGCGCTTTGGTGCATGCCGTAAAACGCTTTCCCACTCGAATAAGAAACTTGGACATTTCTGCTATTGCTCGGTGTAAACAACATATTTGTTGGAGAAATTACGAGAATTAAAACTCTGAGATAAATCATTCTTTTATCATATCAACATGTATAGTAGCGTAGTTATACTTCTATTTTATTGTAACTTTTTTTTTACTTTATTTTTCACAACTGAAGTGTAAAAACACACATAGAGTAAATAATTTTCACGGTAAAATTGTATAATTAATTTTACAACGCGATATGTATAACGTTACTTTATGTGTAATATCTTATTTTGTAATGTCTTATGTTGTTTATTATGTCACCTGGATATGTACAGCTGTTAATAAATACATATAAGAATACGACAAAACAAATAATTAAAAGCATTGTGGATTTAGCTCAATTCCGTTTAACTTATGATCCATATGGCTTTTGACGCAATGTTGGGAATTCGATTATGTTATCTGAAAGTTAGAAACCTGATTTAAACTGGAATTATCGCAGTTGAAAAATATCTTTTTTTGAATGATAAATAAATTAATCACGACAAATGTCGATAACGTGATTTATTAAAATTTAGTTAAGTATTTATAGAATAATTGTACAATAAATATAAAGTATGTATATATATGTAATATAATCACATTAAAATTAAATCTTCGTTTACAATCAAATTTTTATTCCTTTCGTTTAGACCAAGTTCTTTTTCTATTCAAGCTTTTCAAAAAAATATGAAAAATTCAGGATTACTTTTTAATGTCTCTATTATATTAATAATAATTCCTATTTAATAAGATATTTTAGGAGGAATAACTGGATTCTGACCTCCGTTATTTAAGAGTGAAATTTAGTGCTAAAAAAAATTCAGATGTAGGTAGAGAATTAAAAGTTGTAATTTAAATATTAAATATTTTCATATTTATGTAATAAATTTTCATCGGTGCCTTTAGAAAAACTTTAAAAATATATATAGATATATACTAATCCATTTTTATTCAGTCAATTAATTATTTTATTCTCACGGAAACACTATAAAAAGTATTATTAATAATTTTTTTGTAAACTAGTCGGTCGATTCATTTATGTGTTATCTATAGATAATAATTTGTATAAATTGATGATGAAATGGAAACTAGTTTCCGGTAGAGATGATCGTGACTAAAAATAATATTGGAATTATACAAACGATTGATGTTAAAATAAGCTATCATAAATCGTAAATGCAACCGGACGCCACAGTATCCATATTATTCTCGCCACGATTCTCATGCATGATCAAGATCAAGGATTTTTAACTTTCCTGTTACTGTGCTCGAATGTATTCTCGTTGCATATCGACAATAATTGTTTCGATGACAAATTATCGAACACCTACTCTATTACATTATATATATAATACATTATATATATAGTATATTAATTATATAATATATTGTTCAATATCAACTATTATTATAAATAAAACGTAAAAAAAATAAATATATTTTTTCTAAATAAAAAAAAATGTTTTGTCGCTAAGAAGTGAAGTGCCGACAACACTTCATTTAAGAACGCATGAGTTTGTATGCTTCAGAATCGAATAAAAATGTTCTGTTCACTATATTATGTATTGCATAAAATAATTTAAATTATCGTAAAAAAATTTTAAGTAATTTATATAAACGCGAAGATATGCATCTTGTTACACGATAATGTTTCTCGAGCCTTTTAATTTTCCGTTATAAGATTTGCGGGCAATGACGTGTCGTGCAGAGTACATTCCGCGACGCATACAACAGGGCAGCCTTTCCTCAAGTATGCGCCTGAACACGAGGCAACGATGCTGACAGAAGTTCATGTGGCATCGAAGAAGGAAGCACGGGTTACGGGAGAAAGGACTTGAGAACGTGAGAAAGGGAGAAAAGAAGATAGGAGAGGGAAAAAGGCGCGACGGTGGACATGTCTTATGCATAATTCATGCAGGTGCCTTCCACGTATATTTTCGTGTTTAAATATTTGAATACTTCGTTCGTTGCAATACCGAGGAAGAGCGGGTTAGGAAAATATTCCGCCGCTTATTCACTGAGGTTTTTCGAGTGCGGGTGAAGCAAAACGGAATATATACCAATCTTCTTTTTCTCTCCACGTCTCCTCCTTCGTTTTTATCATTTTCTTTTTCCTTCTTATTTATGCATTTCGATAGGACGTGTCGATTAGCAAATTAGAATGATTAGGTTCTCTTAATTTTTCGCTACATAATGACGTGGCGGAATATTATAATGGAAAGCGTTAACAAGAACGTGATATTCGCAAAAGGCAATGAAAAAGCTCACGGCCTCGAGTATCGGTGTTTCGTCCGCGCGTTGGTGATTATTTCTACTCTTGTACGCAATTGTTCATTGTTCAGCGAATAATAAGGTCGATTACGTCTTATGCGTCATTCTTGCACTGAGAAATTATCGCGTGCGTGGTTTATCTGCGGCTTTATTCTCAAGGCTATTTAGAACGCTTAAAAGAATGTAATCAAATTTCACGAAACTTTTTATGAAACTTTTTATGAAAATTATACAGAATTGTACAAAATTGCATAAAAATTATCAAACGCTGTTTAGAATTTAATACGTTGAGCATCTTCATAATTATATAACCTACATTCGCGTGTTTATGTAGTGTTGTTATAAATATTTATAGTTGATTTTGCAAATATTTTATCAGACGCGAATGAAACAGCGCGCGTGATAATATTTAAAAACTTTCCAAATGAAATTATTACAAAATATATTACATGCATTGCAAGCATACTCCTTTAAAAGAAAAATTTCAAATTAAAATAATGTTACATTTTTACTTGACTCTAATTAATAATGTAGAAAAAGTAGAATCATCTTGCAAAAAATATAAAAAGTTTTATTTATTTTGTTTTTATTTATTCGCAACTCTAATACCATCTTTAAATTTTTCAGATAATAATTAATAAGATTTTTTTTATTTTCGAGGTTAAGTAAATTTTAAAGCAAAGTTATAACCATCTAAAAAAATATTTTCATAAAATTTGTAAAATAAATTTTATAAAAAATATATACAGTATTTATTTACATAAATCAAGCTTGATGCTGTCCGAAAGCATTAATATGATAAAATGAGTTTGATGCACATTCGTTTTTTTGCTCTCATGGC
>Ga0157362_1000425_pt1 | contig 14235 bp, 11 predicted proteins | sample AttlaeALBM3_FD_111480 | JGI IMG/M metagenome (GOLD analysis project Ga0157362, IMG submission 111480) | Fungus gardens microbial communities from leaf cutter ant in Ribeirão Preto, State of São Paulo, Brazil - Atta laevigata ALBM3 | ecosystem: Host-associated > Fungi > Mycelium > Unclassified ... | reverse complement strand
TGACTGGAATTAAGCCAACTGTCTCTTTGTTCAGAGTTTGACAAAGAGAACTCGATGGAGTTCTCGCTCATTTCTCTACTACTTATACACTTTACTACTGTGGCTATGCGCTTGCTTTCCCATAGCCCTCATGTTACTCTTGTCACATGACCCACTGTGACTGTGACCTGTGACATGACCATATGTGACCCTCCATCACACCATTGTGACATTGTGACAAAGTCATGTGATACTTTCCCGTGCTCTATCTTGTAGTTGTAAATAAGAAAAGAAAAGAAAAGAAAAGAAATATAAATAATAACTTAGCCAATTTGCCAAGTCATGACACCAGGTAAAAGTCAATGTCTTCTATAAAAATCATGTGAAAAGAATGAGGATGGATATGTGTAATCTAGAAAAGACAGAAGTGATATTAGGGACGCCTTGGTTACAAGTGCATAACCCAGAGATAAATTGGAAAACAGGAGAGGTAAAGATAACAAGATATCTATCTTTGTGTGAAAGAAACCTGGCAGTAAAAGAAGATATAGAGCAGAGAAAGAAAATTGGAAAGAGGATAAGAAATGTGGAGAAGACAGATAGAGATGAATAAGAATGGACAATGGAAGAAAAGTTCGACAAGGAGATCAAATTAGATAAATAGAAAGTAAAAGAGATGGTGCCACGAAAGTTTCACAAGTGGCTAAAAGTATTTGGAAAAGTTGAGTCAGAAAGGATGCCAACAAGAAAACCATGGGACCATGCAATTAATCTGAAAGAGGATTTTGTCCCAAGAAAAGAAAGGACATATTTAATGTCAAGACAGGAAAAGAAGGAAGTGTGAGAATTCGTGGAAGAGCAGTTGAGGAAAGGGTACATTAGACCCTCAAAATCACCACAGACCTCACCAGTATTCTTTGTAGGGAAAAAGGATGGAAAGAAAAGGATGGTACAAGATTATTGGTATCTCAATAAGGGAATAGTCAAGGACAATTATCCCCTACCTTTAATTTCAGACCTTATCGACACTATAGGAACAAAAAGAGTGTTCACAAAGATGGATTTGTGATGGGGGTACAATAATGTATGAGTTAGAGAAGGAGATGAGTGGAAGGCAGCATTCACAATGCATCTAGGGGTCTATAAACCTACTGTTATGTTTTTTGGTCTTACAAACTTACTGGCAACTTTTCAGGCAATAATGAATGATATTTTGAGAGACCTCATAAATACAGGAGAAGTAGCAGCATTTATGGATAATGTCCTAGTAAGAACAGAGAAGGAAGAAAAGCACAACAAAATAGTTAAGGAAGTATTGAAGAGAATGAAGGAAAATGACCTCTATGTAAAGCTGGAAAAATGTGTATGGAAAGTAAGAGAAATTGATTTCCTAGGGCTAGTAATGGGGTCAGGAGAAATAAAGATACAGGAGGAGAAAGTAGCAAGAGTGCTAGAATGGCCAAGACCAAAGATGGTCAAAGAAGTGCAGAAGTTCTTGGGACTAGCTATAAGGGGACATCTAGGGTGATGCTTAGTAAGTTCTGAGGGTCTGAATCTATTAGTGGCCTGTTGACAGATCATGTATCGCATTCCTATCATTCCTTACTTCTCCTGTCTGTATTATGAACATTGAGTAAGACTATAGTTATTATCAGCCTTGGTCTGATAATGAATGGCTAGTAGACGAAATGATAGCAATGCGAGAAGAGACATTGATGACACAGAATAAGGACACTACTATGCAGTAATGCATAGAATGTTGAAGCATCCTAGGAGACAATGGACTCATGATATGGACAGGACTCTTTGGAGAAACCTCGGACTATTTTCCCTTCCCTATCTTTGGACTTGTGCTAAATGGGACAACATTGAACTAACCTGTTATTAGACATTGACTCACTTCTGACTCACTTGTCATCTTGTCACTGATCTGTCACTTAACTAGTCACTCTTAGTTACAAGTAGTGTTACTATATTGTAACGATAGTTACATCCCTAGTTAGGATAAATACAGATCAGAAAGAGAAGGGAACAGCAAGTTCTCTCTTCTGTATCTCTTTCTGTATTCCTTTACTCTAAGGGATTGGTACTCTTATCTGTCTTTGGACAAACCTCAAGAGTGCTACTCAAAGTCTCGTCGACATCTCTCCTCCAATTTAACTTCACTGAAAACCTTAACTGGATCCTCTAAACAGGGAGCATAAAGATATCAAGTGTTAGATATAAGCTTCAAGTTGAAACACATATTCAACTGTGAGGTTTAGAGTCTTAACAGTCTGTGTCATGTAGTATGATGCCTTCTATTTACTATTAGGACTATTGTGATTACTGATCCATGTGTATGTGACTGCCCATGAGATTGTCTGATATAGTATATATACTAGCAATGTGTCATAGATCTATTTCACTTGAATCTCAAACTAGCTTCCAGGACTATCTATTAGCTTAAGGGTGATTGCCTCTGAGTGGTTCCCTAACACTAGCAAACTATTATAGGCAATTTGTCAAAGATTTTGCTAAAATAGCTAAACCAATGCACAAATTGGTCAGGAAGAATAAGAAATAGAGTTGAAGAGATGAGTAGGAGAAGGCTTTTGAGCAGTTGAAAAAGGTGTTCATGACGTGACCAGTGTTAGTAGCACCAGACCTAGATAAAGAGATGAGGGTAGAGGCAGATGCATCAGAATACGCAACAGGAGGAGTGTTGTCGATGAAGTATGAAGACGAGAAGTGAAGACCAGTGGCTTTTATCTCAAAATCATTGAACGAGGTAAAAAGAAATTATGAAATTCACAACAGAGAGATGTTAGCAATAATCAGATGTTTAGATGAGTGGAGATACCTGCTGGAAGGAGCACAAAGTAAATTTGAGATTTGGAGCAACTACAAGAATCTAGAGTACTTTATGAGCAGCCAAAAGTTGAACTATAGACAAGCAAGATGGGTACTGTACCTGTCCAGATTTGACTTCACACTCAAACATGTGCCAGGATCCAGTATAGGAAAAGCTGACAGCTTAAGCAGATGACCAGACTGGCAGAAAGGGGTGGAGAAAGACAATGAGAACAAGATGTTGTTAAAGAAAAAGTGGTTAGAGGTTAGAGCAATGCAAGTGGTGGAAGTAATAATAGATGGAATAGATCTATTAGAAAAGATAAGAGGATCAGAGGCAAAAGACGATGAGGTAGTAAAGGCAGTGAAGGAAATGAAACGAGTAGGAGTTAAAATGCTAAGAAATGAAGAATGGAGAGAGGAAAATGGACTTATGCTAAGAGATGAAAAAGTATATGTTCCTAAAGATGAGAAATTGAGGGTGAAAGTTATCCAGCTACATCATAATACGCTAGTAGGAGGGCATAGAGGACAGTGGAAGATAACAGAGTTGGTGGCCAGGAGTAATAAAGGAAGTCAAAAAGTATGTAGAAGGATATGACGTGTACTAGAGAAATAAAAATCAAACAGAGGCATCCATAGGAAAACTCATGCCAAACGCAGTACCAAAGAAGCCCTGGACTCATATTTCAGTGGACTTTATTATGAAATTGCTGTTAGCACAAGGATATGATAGCATCTTGGTAGTATGTGATAGGATGACAAAAATGGTATACTTTGTGCCAACTACAGAAAGGACTTTGGCAGAAAGAGTGGCAAGATTATTCCAGGATAACATCTGGAAGCTGCATGGCTTGCCAAAGAGCATTATAATGGACAGGAGAGGCACAGTTTGTGATAGGAATGATGAAGGAGTTGAACCGTATGCTGGGAATAAATACAAAACTGTCAATGGCCTATCACCTATAGACAGATAGCCAAACTGAAAGGATGAATCAAGACCTAGAGCAATATTTAAGAATGTTCATTGATCACTGACAAGAACAATAGCCAGATTGGTTAGCGACGGCAGAGTTTGCATACAACAATAAAGTACAGACTAGTACAAAAGTATCACCATTCAAAGTGAATAATAGATGAGATCCACGTATGGGATTCAAGATGAGGAAGAAAGGGAAATTTGAGAAAGCAGAAGAATTTGCAACAAGGATAAAAGAAGTACACGAGAAGGCAGAAGTGGTGTTAAAAAAAAGTCAAGAAGAGATGTAAAGACATGCCAATAGAAAGAGAAGCAAGGTGGAAGAATATCAAGTAGGGGACTGGGTGCTTTTAAAAGATCTCAAATACCAGATGAAAGGAAGATGATCAGAAAAGCTTATGAAGCGATTTGTAGAACCTTACCAAGTGAAAGGCATTATTTCAACAAACACAATAGAACTGGATTTGCCAAGCACAATAAAAATACATCCAGTAGTAAATGTTAGCAGAGTACAAAGATATAGAAATCAAGTAGAAGATTAGAAAAAGAAATGGCCAGCACCAGTAATAATTGAGAGAGAAGAAGAATATAAAGTAGAGGAAATATTGAATAAGAAAAAATTCAGAGGGAAGGATTGATACTTAGTACAGTAGAAAGGATATACAGTGGAAGAAGATACCTGGGAACTAAAAGAGAACCTAGGAAACACAGAAGACTTAGTTAGAGAATTCGAGGAGGAATATGGTGAGATTAGGAGGGTATGTCATATAACAGAAAATAATTATTTAATAATATAATTTCTTTTATATTTTATATTAATTACTAAATTCTGCTCCTGAATATAAGGGGACCCCTCACACATGACTCCAGAGCCCGTATTAGTCCCCTAGAGTGACCTTGCAGCTAATCAAATATTACTATGTAATATTTGGTCTTATTCCATTGCTCTAAGCACACTCCATTGCCTCCTAACACACTTTCATTGTTCGGACCCTGGTTACCAAAAGTAGGGGCGTGAGGACACTGTAATATATATAATATAGATTATTCCCTCCAGGAGCCTCATCTAATTCTCTAAAGAATCTCCTGGAGGTAGGTTGTAACATATTTCATAAACTATAATTTAACTGAGGAATCTCCTGGAGTATTTCCGCTCCAGTTGCCCTTACACTGAACTCTTGTTGTCTACTTCTATAGGATCATGATTTAGACTAGTTACTTGTACTCCTCCTATTCCAGACTTAGTATAAGTACTTCAATAGTTACATCCTAGTTTCTTAGTTTGTAGATTAACGTCTTTTACATGTTCTATCCTCACTCTTATCAATATACCACTCCTCTCCTAAACTCCTGGCAACAATTCAGTCCTTCTGAACTATGCAACCACATACGCGATAGCAGATCGAGGCACAGTGCATGAGCTAAGGCCAAGGTTGTTCCCCACTTTTGTTGTCAACCCCCTTCTACTCTGGAGTAATTCCACTCTACTCCAGGTCACTCTGCTCCTGCTCTGCACAGTTCTTGACAGAGTAAGAAAAAGAAAAAACAATAGAGAAGATAGAAAAGGAGAACTGTTGGGTAGGTATACAGCAAAAATGTTATATGGATGGGATGACAAGAAATTCGACGAAGAATATTAGGGACGGCTAGAGAGAAATTGGAAGAAATGGAAGGGAAAAAAAAAGAAAAAACTAAAAAGGATTGATGAAGAAGAAAAAGAAGAAGAAATCAAAGAAGGAAGAATGGAAGAATGGGATGAAAAAGACAAAATGGGAAAGATGGAGGATTTATATGACAAGTTATAGAAAATTTTCAGGATGAAAATTCTTAAGAGGGAGGTACTATCATGAGTTACCTCGACCATGACCAAGAAATATGACACAGACTGAAATTGAACCCTGGACTAGTAAGGACTTGTAGAATAAATAAAAACAAGCAGTGCAGAAATGTATAAGTAGTGTAGCAGAATGAAGCAAGAATTCTATCGAGTTCTCTTCTAACCCTGAAGAGCTCTCTTGATCCTAACCCAGGATTAAGATCTTAAGTCAGTCGCTGACACTCCCTATTAAGAAATGCTGATTTGACATCTATCTGATGGATATGCCACTTGTAGTGATTTATCAAGCTGAGAAGTATCTGAAGTATTTGATAATATATAATCGGTACAAAGATCTCATCAAAGTCTATCCCAGGGATCTGCGAGAAGCCCTGTGCAACTAATCTTGTCTTGTATTGCTCAATCTGTCCATCTTCATCCAGTTTTGTCTTGAACACCTACTTGCATCTCACAACTTTTTGTCCTGTTGGTTTGTCTACTGTGCTGAAAAGATTCTATCTAACGAACTCTTTAAGTTCCTTAGTACAAGTTTGCTTCTAGTGTATGGCATCTGCTCTTAACATGGCATTCTGATAGCTAGTAAGGTCAGTTATGGTGAGTGCTGAATTTTCTGTCTTATTAGGGTTCCCAGGTGATTTTTGACATAAATAGGATATAATCAAAAAATGGGGATTATTATCCTGGACTAAAGCATGCTTTATCCTTGTTGACTGGTAAAGTTGAGTGGGTATATCCTCCTTAGTCATTTCTGTGGTACCTCTGGCCTCTGACTTCTACTGTAAGGGGACACCTCTATTTCTACCCCTAAACTGCACAGCAACACTCTGGAGCAACCTAAGCCTGTTCAAGTATTACTAAAGTAATACTTAAACACACTAGTATAGCTTTAATCACACAGACCCTGACACTTAAGAATGTAAACCTAGTATATAATGCAGAAGATCCCTTCAGGAGCCTCATCCTAATCTCTGAGGATTCTCCTGGAGGTAAGTTGTATCATAATCACAAACTGTAATATCAACTGAGGATTCTCCTGGAGTCTTGTGCTCCAGTCGCCCTTATACCTATCTAGTATTATTACCCTTGACAACCAAGTTCTCGACCTTATTTTTGTCTTCTGATTTTTCTTTTATATTGTTCATAGAAGCTTCCTCAGTCTTAGACACTTGTCTATTAACCTAGATCATCACATGTCTGGAGATCTCTTGAGTCTCAACAAATGTTACATCACAAGAAACATACACCCTCAATGGGTTCCAACTGTTACTGATGATGTAATCTTTTCTGTTTTGAGGTAAGCCAGCAAAATGGCCTTCTATTGCCTTGGCATCTAATTTCCCCTGTTTGTCATCAGGTACATGCTGTTAAGACTCTAGATCTCATAGTTGAATATGTGTTTCAACTTGAAACCTATATCTAACACTTGATATCTTTATGCTGTCACACTGCTAGAGAATTTTCTGCAGAAATGTAGTATAGGATACACATTATACTCCTGGATTTCACTATTGAAACCCACTCTAGAGACCTCCTACAAGCCCCAGACATAATCTAGACCCAAGATTGGGTACTTCTATTAGGTAGTAGCCAAGCTACCACATGCTAGAATAGCATATACCTCAGGAGGCAAGACTAATGAGCTAGCATCAGGTTTCTCAGATACAAACTATTAATATTGAAGCTCTAGAAATCAAAGGCTCAAGGATATCTTTGAAATGCGAGATAATTTTGATCTAGAGTAGACTTAGACTAATATGACACCAAGACAACAGATCAAAAGTCTATTAGTAACTAGTGATCTCATCACTGCTAGACTCAGTCAAGAAATGGACATGCTACCAGATAACAATTGTATCACTGACACTTGGACACACTGTCATGTGTTTTTAGACCATATTTGGAGTAGAAAGAAGCCAGTTCAGGGTTTGGGAAATGATGTTAAGACTCTAGACCTCTCAGTTGAATATGTGTTTTAACTTAAAGTCTATATCTAATACCTGATATCTTCATGCTCCTCGTTAGAGGATCTGGTTAAGGTTTTCAGTGAAGTTATATCAGAGGAGAGATGTTAACAAGACTTTGAGTAGCACCCTTGAGATTGTTCTAAGACAAGTAAGAGTACCAATTTCTCAGAGTAAAATTTTACAGAGGGAATACAGAAAGAGAGAGCTTGCTATTCTCTTCTCTTTCTGGTCTGTATTTATTCTAACTAGATATTGTGACTATGTTACAATGTGGTAATACTACTTGTAACTAAAGGTGACTAGTTAAGTAACAGTCTAGTAACAGAAATCATGAAGGTGACAAGTTGAGTCAGTATCTAATAATGGGTTAGTCTGATGTTGTCCCATTTAGCATAAGTCTAAAGATAGAAAAGGGAATAGTCTGAGATTTCTCTGAAGAGTCCTATCTATACTATGAGTCCATTGTCCTATGAGAGTTCTCAGATGTTCAATGCATTACTGCATAGTAACATCCTTGTCTAGCATTGCCAACATCTCTTCTACTAACCACTTATTATTAGACCATGGCTGATAATAGCTATAGTCCCACTTGATGTTCATAACAAACGATGGGCAGAAGTGAAGTATGGAGGTAGAGCAGCATTACATGGTCATGTCCGAGAGGTATAAAGGACAGGAAGGTGATGGCTGTCATGGCCATATAGTGGTGTTATAGAGTAAAAACACAAAGGAGAGTGGTAGAATGAAGGGTTTCCTTTTCTATTTCTTTTTAATTGAGTCTCCAACATTTGTAATATTCTAATATATTTCTCAGAGTGGAGATTGATAGGAAGAGCCTCCTTGGCCCTTACCTTCATCTCAGAAGCTCTTGAGGTTGTAAATGTGATTCTCTTGAGTGTGTAAGAGGTGATCTTAGTGAGAGGTTGAGTTGGTGAATGTTTTCTATCCTATACCCTATTCTTTCTTGAGACAAGATGTAGCAGTCACTTTGACAACCTTCTATGGAGTAGCAGGCCTGAAAAGCCTGGCTAATCATCGACTCAAGTTATATCACACCCATAAGGTTTGGTGTGGGGGTGCAGATGAGGGCTTGATTGAGTGTGGTAAGGCCTATGAGTAGTTTACTGACTATTCTACTAGTGAGCTTGTTATAGTATGTAAAGGTGGACACCTTAGGGACACCATATGAGGCAGATCTAGATTGAACTCACAATTATTTCATCTATTTTTATATTACAAATAAGCTGTGCTTTACATTTTAATTTCTTTCTAATACCCCCACTTCCTTCTTCCCACAAACCCTTTAGCATGCAATTGAGAACTGCCACCACCTCTTCTACTTGCTTGTCACAGTAAACATCTCTTTTGCCCCTTTTAATGTCTTTCTTAATATGCTAACACTGAGATTGTCTTTTGACAGAGTATTTGGTGAAAGAGGTTAAGAGAATAGACAACTATTCTCTCATGGTGGGCTCCAATTTGTAGGAAGGTTAACAAATTCAGAGGGGAGAGTTATAATGATCAACCTCATTTCATACAGGTATTTACTATGAGGCAACCACATAGACTACTTCTTTGTTTCATATTACTTCATATATCTAATGGCTCAGTCAGCACCTCACTGGTGGGGCATGTTCTTTACTCAGCAGACCTCATGTCTGCCATATGTATTCCTCACATACTCCTCATGGTACATAGGTATATATACAGTAGATACTCTCCTGTATTCCCTATGCTTTACCAATTGTATCATTCACTTCTTTCCTTTACTCTCAATTCATCCTCAAGTCTTTACTTGAGTGTTGCAACCTGAGTTACTCCTTAAGGTCATAACAAGAGTGGTCTTAGGGTAGAGTAGTTTAGGGTTTAAGAGATAAATAAATAAATGAGAACATCAATAAAAGAAATAGAAATAAAAGAAAATGATGAAGCATACACTATCTTGTTATTATGCAGGTAGTTCAAAGGCTACTCCCACAATACTACTTATACATATTCTTCTATTTACCATTATTTGTAAAGTTCTACATACTCCTTTTTATCTAAATCTCCTATATGTTTGATCTTTAGAAATTAAAAGAAATGAATTTTTTTTAAATCAATACTTTTATAATTGTCATATTCCAGAAATCTGACAATTATGTAATTTAATTCTCCTAATAATTCTCCTAAAATTATAATTAGTAAGATAGCGTAGTAGACTACTCTCCTTCTATTTTAGACTTCCTATAAGTACTAAGTAGTTACAGTGTATTTCCTTAGTCTGTAAATTAACATTATCTGATCCTAACACTATTTCTGTCTACTCCAGATTCCTAGTTCACTTCCTTAAGGACCTCTTCTTTGACGACTTCCCTCCACTCCAAAATATGCGACCACCTTACGACCAGAGACCGGGGTGCAACATATAAGTTGAAGCCAAGGTCATTCACCAAGTCATACTCCACTCCGACATTGTTCCTCCCCGCCGGAGCCTCCTCTTGGGGTTTTATACCATTGCTAAGTAATATTCTCCTCTAATGTAGTACATTACTCTGTTCCAGAGTTAATTCTTATCTATTACTCCATCCCTCTATTCTCCGCAATTCTGTCCTTGACAATAATGCAGAGTGTGTAGGCAGACTGTGGTAGCTAAAAACAGGTCAAGAGACTACAACTCTGTGATGCATGTTGTAAATACACCTCCTACACTACCTAAGCATGAGACTAAGAAGAGTAGGTACTAAAAGAAAGAAATGACTAATTATAGAAAAAAAGAAAGGTAACCTAGCTTCCAACACATGTACTTGCCATGCTAACTCCACTTCCACTCCACATTCTGTGCCCTAATCAAATCAGCCCTCTACATTATACACAAAATCACTGAAACTATCTCTCAGTACTCTGGTCAGACCTTTTTTTGGGAAGGTACTAGTGACTTCTACAATGAGCCAAAGCTCTATATAAAGGGGCCAAGAATAGTTCATGCTATTCCAGTCTCTTTTGGTTAGCTTACCTAGGATTGTCTCCCTAACAAGGCATAGGTGGGGAGCAAGGTATCTGTAAGGCTCTATCTAAGATGACTTAAACCTACTCCAAGTCCAAGTTTTCAGGGGGTTTATTTTTCTATTGGAGCTGAGGATTGACAAAAGGGACAAATTGCAGGGAGGTCTATTTGGAAATGGGAGCAAGTAGTGATATTCAGGAAAGGTCATTGGTAAAGTGCTTATTATGTCAATAGGGCTGGGTGATAGACCTTGTTCAAAATTTGAAGTCCTAGAGATATAGTTTTATAAGGTATGAACTGTTCTCTTTCTATAATTATCATCTGATATTTTTCTCCAATAGTCTCTATCAATCTTTAAAATGGCCTTCTTTAGGCCCTCAAAGGTAGATAGGTCCTCCTTAGTATAATGAAGTTTCTCACTAATCCTTGTTGGAATGGCATCCTTGATGACTTTATGCAGTAAACAGTCTCCCCAATAGATTCAGTTTTGGTATTTCGCAAATTGAATAAAGTATATCACCACTTTGCTGTCTAGAGGAAACAGAATCATTGTAAGGGGATCACTCGGAGGCGATCCAGAACACACTCAATGTTAGTGGAGGAGGCATTTTAAGTAAGAGCAATATATAGCCCAGGAGCTCTAATCAATGTTGAGATAAGGTATTCTACTGTACATTACTAGCTATATATACTAGACTAGCTTGGTCTGTGTACTGGTTGCTATAGGAACACAGATCAAGACACTAATAACTACTATACCTAATAAGGCTATATAGTACAAACCATGGCAACGAGAACAAGAGGGAAGAGAACTATGAATAGCAGACTCTGAGGATCCAAGGGTAAGCTAGATGATGCTCACCCATACCAGGTTATCTAAGCTACTCCAGGCTGTCCTCTTATAATCATGACTATCACATCCTTGTCATCATTCTCTAGAGTGTATGAACTAAAAACATTAGATAACTTTTGAACAAATGCTAACCAGTCCTTGAGAAAATCAAATACCTGTAAGGGGTCTAGCTCATTAATAAAGGGCTTGAAATAGTCCAAGGCTATGCTTCTCAGATAAGAGATAGCAAAGAAAATCTTGTCTGTGTCTTCCAAGAATTCTTCTTCACAGGCTCTAAAATATATCTGATATTGAAAGATAAAGACTTGGAAATTGTTTGTGCTTCCCCCACTAAAAGTGTTAGGTTCTTAGACACCTTGATGTTTCTTCTGAGTTTGGAGAACTAGTTGCCATACCAGATTGAGTAGTGCTATTTGCAGTTCTAGATTGGATATGTCAGATGAGAGGCTTGGTAGTAGATGAATAGTTTCTTTGGTAATAGGTATAGGTATATCTTGATCTCCAGGCTCCTCAACCTGAAGTTAGTCCCATGTAAGAGGTCAAGAGAGGACTACTGCTGATCACAGGCCTACATGGCTGTGAAAGGTCTTCCCACAGGGGTGATTGTGGACTTCCAGGGAAGTTGGTCATTTGATTTTCATAACAAGTCTGCCTTTTGGTACAAGGGTCTAACTAGGAAGGATAGTGGGAGGGAAGGAACATGATTTAGCTAGACTAGTTAGTTTTGTTCTACTGTCAAGTCTGAGAGGTTGTAGTGTGAATTGATGATATTTATTGAGAATGATGAAGATAGAGGGAATTACTAGAGAGAATGAGGTAGATATTGACTTAATCAAGTGTTGGAGTATCGAGTCAATGTTATAATGTGCCTGAAGGTTCAAGAACCTTCTAGAACATTTCTTTTTCAATGTAGTATATTAAGTTGATAGTTCATTATTTGTACTTACTGGTTTGCAACAGAATACATTATTCCAGGTCAAACCATCTTGTGTCTCTGTTTTACAACATCAAGAACAGAATTAAGGTTGGTACCAGGGAAATTGTCATGACTTGGCAAAATGGCTAAGTCAATATTTATATTTCTTTTCTTTTTCTTTTTCTTTTAGTTTCTGATTATTATTTTTCTTTTATTTTATTTTATTTTATTTTCTTATCGATGGACACATGAGAAGAAAAGTGACTCATAGGGAAGTGCAGGATAAAAGGAAGGGTTAGGGTTACTCTTCATGTATAAATAGTGTACAGAATTTAACAGGAACTCTATCAAGTTCTCTTTGTCAAATGCTGATAAAGAGCAGTTGGTTTTATTCTGGCTCAGGAGTTAGCTCACTGACAGAAGAGAGCAAAGTGACCTGATGGACAACACTACCTGCTGCTGCACAGACCATTGTTGGAAGGGAGCAAAGCAACCTGATAGACAACACTACCTGCTGCCCAGACTGTTGTAGGAAGGGAGCATAGCAGACTGACCTTAACACAAACTTAATAATGCAGAATTAGTAGAGGGTTCAAGATGGGCTGAAGGCCCAGATGAAAACCTTGTGTACTTATATACTGGAGGGAGCATAGAATGGTGGTGATTATGCAAGCAATGGATCAACGAAAAGAAAGGATACACAAATTATTAATATCTGTAATTAAATATTAATAAATGGATGTAATAGAAATGACAGCTCAGACATCACCCTCAATGGTAGACGGCTGAGGTTGCAGGTTGCGGTGTGTCGAACATATATACAATACTCCCCCTGACTACAAGAACAGCCGCTGTCCGATCTTGACCTCCTACTTCCATCCTACCTTCCGACGAGGTAAAGAGCTAAACCTTGTCCATCCTTCCTTCCAAATGCATGGGGGTTTCCAGTCCATTCCAACAGGATGCACCTTGACAGATAGGAAACTAAATGTTCTTTTTATTATCTACAGAAGGATGGTGAAGACGGGTGTTTGACATTTTCCCATCCAGAGCTCTCCAGTTGTTCAACAGCATTGCAATGCGAGGCATGGGGATGACGAGCGGAGTAGGCGAGACCTACAATCATTTAATGCTGTCGCCATCAAATTCTATGTCAAGGTCATTCAAAAGTTGTTCATATGATTGATGGAACGATAATGAACAAGCTAATAGCATTTTCAGCAGCTTACCTGTTACCAGTTGTTGATCAAATTCGTTTGATGAGAGGCAAAGCCGGAGAATGGTGTCAGCCGCAGTTGCGGTTCTTCGTAAAAGCACCACATATTGTGATAATTGAGAGAACAACTCACCATCGAGATTGCAAGTTTGACCTTGATCAAATATCTTAGTCTGTATGCAACCAGATAGAAGATTCGCCTAATAACACTGGCTGATATGTAATCCAACTATTTTCACCAAGTTGCATACAAATACCTTCTTCCTGAATATCTAATCAGAATGGCCGATCAATATGATTTGGTGTTCATCCTACTAGATGATGTCAGATATAGATGGAAAACTGTCCATTGTTTACCTCTTCATTTTCCATTACATGATTAACAGTTTGTGATAAATTGAGTGAGACAGTTGATAACAACGATAGGGTGAGATGGACCTGACATGATCCTAGATCCTAATGAGCTGAGGATTCTGCTCGTGTCAACGGACTATCAACGAGTCAAATCTCAAACCATATATCAGGCCGACTTTCCAGCAACAATCAGAACGGGCTATCACCCACTTCTGGACTGGAAAGGACACAAGAAATCGAAAAAGACGATAGAGAGGGGATCGGCTACAGTATTTGATCAAATGGCAAGGACAGCCTCTAGAAGAAACAACACATGGGA